>MDTG01299022.1_pt1 | contig 279643 bp, 262 predicted proteins | sample 811421 | NCBI WGS metagenome assembly MDTG01 (sample SAMN05326645, study PRJNA326480) | marine metagenome | isolation source: seawater | place: Pacific Ocean: South East | collected 2011
AAACAGATTTAAGTTTGAGCGAACCTTATCCTCTTTGTGGATAAAGTTGAGCCAAACAGATTTAAGTTTGAGCGAACCTTACCCTCTTTGTGGGTTAAATGCGACGTAATGATTTTATCATTTGATTAAAAACACCCAAGAAAATACGCATTAAATCAGCTCATTTTGTTACTCAGCAGGCTCGTGGCGGATGGCACAAAGATTGCTATCTCTCCGGTTATGACCATGAGTAACAAAAAAATATCGGGTATTGACGGGCAGCGTTACGTTCGAGTTGTCAATGTCGTGCAAGAAAAATATGTTGAGTTTGAATTTTCTATTGAAGATCCGACAATTCATGTTGAGTTGGTCTTGCCTTTCCAGCATTTCAAAAAATTCTGCGATGACAATAACGTAAAGCACTTAAGCCCCGAGCAAGAATCGGCAGTTGAGTACGATAAGCTTAAGTGGCGTTTTGGTGCCCCAGGGTTTGATGAAGCAGATAACAAGAAAAATTAAACGTTCAGGAGATAAATAAATGAGTATTGAAATTTCGGCAAAATCCATACAGCCGGTTAGATTGACATACGGTAATTTAGAGGAGCGGTTTGGCGGTAAGAAGCCTTCATCCCGCTATCAAGAAGCGGTTTACGATGTTCAGCCAACCGCAAATTTTCAATATCGTCCTCTGTGGGATAAAGATCATGAGCTTTACGATGTGTCAAGGACAGCCATTGTTATGGAAGATTGGTATAGCTTCACTGATCCGCGCCAATTTTATTATGGTACTTACAATATTGCGCGTTCCAAACAACAGGATGTTGCAGAACATAATTTTGCGTTTGTTGATAAGCGAGATTTGCTTGAAGTGATGCCTGAAGCTGTGAAGCAGGCAGCGCGTGAAATTTTAGTGCCTTTGCGCCACGTCGAATGGGCCGCAAATATGAATAATTGCCAAATAACGGATGAATGTTACGGGGCAAATTTTAGTGCCTTAGCCATGTTTAATGCAATGGACAGGTTGGGTATGGCGCAATATGTAACGCGATTGGGCTTATTGCTTGATGGTAACGAAACAACGTCACTGGACGCGGGGAAAAAAGCCTGGATGGAAGCACCTCATTGGCAACCATTGCGTCACGCTATAGAGGACATGTTTGTTCTTGATGATTGGTTTGAGTTAATGGTTGCGCAAAACTTTGTCTTAGATGGTTTGGTTTTCCCGCTTTTGTACGATCGTTTTGAGAAAAAGTTGACATCAGAAGGGGGGGCGACAATCGCCATGTTAACTGAGTTTATGGATGACTGGTACAAAGAAACAGTGCGCTGGACAAATGCGCTGGCTAAAGTGACGGCAAAAGAATCTAAAGACAATCAAGACCGGCTGTCTTCTTGGGTGACTCAATGGGGCGATCGATTATCAAGCGCCATTGAGCCTATTGCCACTAAGGCCTTTGGTGAAAATGGAGTCAATGAGCTTGCAGAAGTAAAACAGGCATTGCTGGCGCGTTTAGCAAAGCAAGGTCTTGCCGTTTAAAGGAGATAAAAATGTCAGATAAAAAAAATACAGTCTTTTTGATTTTGCAAGATAACGATGATGCAAGGCCGATTATTGAATCAGTTGAACAGGATAATCCTGAAGCAACTATTCAGTATCAGCCCGGTATGGTTCGTATGGAAGCGGCTGGCCGATTGGTTGTCAATCGTGAGACTGTTGAAGAGAACTTAGGCCGGGAGTGGGATGTTCAAGAATTACACCTAAATTTAATTTCACTCGCCGGAAATGTTGATGAGGATGATGAAAAATTTGAGTTGGCTTGGAATTAAATAAGTTGCCAAATAAAGACGAGGAGTAGAGAAATGCCAGCAAAAAAACTAAATTTACGTAAGCGTTATGGGTTGTTAACACGAGGAATGGGTTGGGAAACAACGCATCAAAAAATGGATGATGTGTTTCCGTACGACTCATTTGAAGGAATTAAAATTACTGATTGGGATAAGTGGGAAGACCCGTTCCGTTTAACAATGGATGCCTACTGGAAATTTCAGGCAGAGAAAGAGAAAAAACTGTATGCCGTTATTGATAGTTTTGCGCAAAATAATGGGCAAACGAATCTAGCCGATGCGAGTTATTTAAGTGCGATTAAATTATTTATTACCGGTGTTACGCCGATTGAATACGCCGCGCATCGTGGTTTTGCCCACTTAGGGCGTCATTTCCGTGGCGATGGTGCTCGTATTGCCTGCCAGATGCAAGCGATTGACGAATTACGCCATCAGCAAACTCAGGTTCATACGATCAGCCATTACAATAAGCACTTTAATGGCTTGCATGATCCTTTCCATCAATTTGATCGTGTGTGGTATTTGTCTGTTCCTAAGTCATTCTCTGAGGATGCTTTGTCATCTGGCCCGTTCGAATTTATTACTTCCATTTCATTTGCCTTTGAATATGTTCTGACAAATTTATTGTTTGTACCTTTTATGTCAGGAGCGGCTTACAACGGTGATATGGCGACGGTGACCTTTGGTTTCTCTGCGCAGTCGGATGAATCTCGTCACATGACGTTGGGGCTTGAAATCATTAAATTTATGTTAGAACAACATGAAGATAATTTGCCGATTGTGCAACGTTGGATGGACAAGCATTTTTGGCGTGCTTATCGCTTACTCGCCTTAGTGGCAGCCATGCAAGACTATATGTTGACAAACAGTCCTATGTCTTGGAAAGAGGCTTGGGATGTTTACTTTGTTGAAAATGGCGGCGCGCTGTTTGAAGATTTGTCCCGTTATGGATTGAAAATGCCTAAATATCATGAATTAGCCACGGCAGAAGCTGATCATATTAGCCATCAAATTTGGTCAGTTTTTTGTTCTTTAGGCAACGCTACCGGGTTTCATACATTCCTGCCTACTGAAGAAAAAATGGCTTGGTTGTCTGAAAAGTACCCAGATACATTTGATCAGTATTACCGTCCACGTTTTGAATATTGGCATCAGCAGCAAAAAGACGGCACGTTTGAATTCCAAAAAGGTTTACCTCAACTTTGCCAAGTTTGCCAAATACCGATGGTATTTACTGAAGTTCAAACCGATCCAATGCAAATTAGTTACCGTGTAACGGAGCATGGTGGTGATAAATATCATTTCTGTTCAGATGGCTGTAAAGATATTTTTGAACACGAACCAGAGAAGTACGTGCAAGCCTGGTTGCCCGTCCATCAGATTTACCAAGGTAATTGTGGCGGTCCGACACTTCCTGAAGTGCTTGAATGGTATAAATTTACGCCTGAAGACATTGGTAACTATATAGGTTCTCAAGATCATGCGCGTTGGCAGGAATGGACAGGTGAAGATAAAGAAGTAAAACAGGCTTAGTAGGATACTAAGATACAAGCAATTAGCTTAGGAGATAAAAAAATGGCAGTTATTGCAAAAGATGGGTACATAGATCTCGTTAGAGATAGAGTGGAAAATTTTCATGGCAACCAATTGGTATATGTGGGTTGGGATGATCATTTGTTGTTTTCAGCGGCACAAGCTTTTCCGTTGCCACCTGAAATGCCTTTTCAAACGTTAGTGTCAGAAGTAATGGCATCAGTATTTAATGATCACCCTGATTTCCAAAAAATTGATTGGGAAAGGGCTGAATGGGTGTTGGATGGAGAGTCGTTTTCACCCGCTATGGAGGCTTCATTAAAAGAGAATGGGATCGGTCATAAATCACTGATTCGATTTAAAACGCCGGGTTTGAAGGGTATTAATGGATTAAGGTTGTAAACATGAGTTACGAGGTGACCATTGAACCATTGGGCGTGACGATAGAGGTAGAAGAGGATCAAAATATCTTGGATGCTGCTTTAAGGCAAGGTGTTTACTTGCCTCATGCTTGTGGGCATGGCCTTTGTGGCACCTGCAAAGTTGATGTGCTGGAGGGTGATGTTGAGGTGGGTGATGAAGCCTCTCCATTTGCCTTATTGGATTTTGAACGTGATGAAGGTAAATGCTTAACGTGCTGTACTAAACCGGCGTCTGATTTAGTCATTGAGGCAGACGTTGAAGAAGAGCCTGATGCAGCGAATATTCCAGTTAGAGACTTTACTGGGAAAGTGGTTAAGATTGAAAGATTAACCCCAAGAATAGTCGGTGTTTTTCTTGAAATTGAAGGTGATGAAGTAGAATTTCAATCCGGTCAATATGCCAATATACACATACCTGGGCTGGACACGCCAAGGCCTTTTTCTATGGCGCAATCACCTAATGAAAAGACGGTTCTGGAATTTGATATTGCGTTGATTCCCGGTGGCGAAGGCACAACCTGGATTCATAATGAGCTAAAAGTTGGTGACACACTGGAATTATCTGCTCCGTATGGGCATTTCTTTTTAAGAACATCCGATAAGAAACCGATGGTGTTTTTTGGTGGTGGCTCTGGCTTGGCCAGTCCCAAATCTATGGTGCTGGATTTATTGGAATCAGGGGATTCGCGCGAGATTATTTTGTATCAAGGTGCGCGCAATCTCGAAGAGCTTTATTACAGGGATCTTTTTGAGTCTCTTGAGGCTCAGTACGAAAACTTTACCTATGTTCCTGGTCTTTCTGGGCCGGACATAGAGCCGGAATGGGATGGGCCGGTGGGCTATATTCATGAAGTGGCTAAAGAGCATATGGGGGGAAAGTTTGAGGGGTATCGCGCATATCTGTGTGGCCCACCCATGATGATTGACGCTTGTATTACGATGTTAATGCGTGCTAGATTATTCGAAAAAGATATGTTCATGGAGAAATTCTTTAATGCCGCAGATGCAGAGTCAGAAAGCAAAAAGAGCCCGTTGTTTAAAAATATTTAGGCTGGCTCTGTGAGCGTTCAAATCAGCATTGAAGATACGGGTGATGTTTTTCCTTGTGCTGAAACAAAACACCTGCTGGCAGGTATGATTCAGCTCGGTAAAAAAGGTATCCCTGTAGGTTGTAGAAGTGGCGGCTGCGGGGTCTGCAAAGTTAAAGTATTAAGTGGTGACTACATATCTAAAAAAATGAGTCGAGATCATGTGACCGAGGATGAGGAGCGCCAAGGTGTTGTGTTGGCCTGTCGCGTGTTTCCTCAAACAGATCTTAAATTAAGTGTCATCGGCCATTTACAAAAAGCTATAATGCGGTAAAGTTCAATGTTGGCCTAGTTTGAAAATAGGCGTTTGGTTGTTTTTAAAATAAATTATAAGCAGGAGAGTTAGCATGGCTATGACAGGTATATTACGTCCAGGGCACGTTCAGTTAAGAGTTTTGGATATGGAAGAAGCAATAAATCATTATTGTGAAAACATAGGGTTGATTGAAACCGACCGTGATGATCAGGGTCGTGTTTATCTTAAATGTTGGGATGAGCAGGATAAATTCTCAGTTGTTTTAGAGCCTTCAGATCGCTCAGGCATGGATCATATGGCGTTTAAAGTAGCAACGGAACAAGACTTATGGCGCTTTGAGTCAAACGTTAAAAATTTTGGTATTGAAACTAAACGCGTGCCAGCGGGTGAATTAAATGGTTGCGGCGAAAGAGTACGTTTTGTTGGGCCAGCAGGTCATACGTTTGATCTATTTGCTGAAAAAGAGCAAGTGGGCAATATGGTGGGCACTACTAATCCAGCGCCGTGGCCAAGAGGGTTGAAAGGAATGGAGCCGATTCGTTTCGATCATTGTTTGTTATATGGCAATAATTTTGATGAAAATCTTAAGTTCTTTACCGAAGCGTTAGAGTTTCAATTAACAGAGCAAATAATGGATGGCGATGTACGACTAGCAGCCTTTTTAACGTGCAGTACTAAAGCGCATGATGTCGCCTTTATTCGTCATGAAGAGTCAGGGAAATTGCATCATGCATCATTCTTGTTAGGTTCTTGGGAAGGTGTTTTAAAAGCGGGTGATATTATTTCTATGGAAGATATTCCATTAGAAACAGGCCCAACGCGCCATGGTTTAACGCGTGGTCAAACTATTTACTTCTTTGATCCATCGGGTAATCGCAATGAAGTGTTTGCAGATGACAGCTATGTTTACCCTGATTCTCCTGTATTGACGTGGACGGCTGATAATATTGGCCAGGCTATTTTTTACCACTCACGGCAGTTAGTGGATAGTTTCATGGGTGTGACCTCCTGATTATTATGTCTAACAGTATTGTAACGAAAAATATTTCAACAGAAGCAGCTTGCGCCGCCGCGCAAGCTGCCGTTGAAAAAGCTAAAGAAATAGGTATTGGTATCAATGTCTCGGTTGTTGATAGTGGCGCAACAGAAATTGCATTTTTGCGCATGAATAATTCATTTTTGCCATCAATGAGTATTGCTAAAGATAAAGCATATACAGCGGCAGGTTTCGGGTTTCCTACTATGCAATGGGGTGATGTGCTTCAAGGTAATGCTCAATTGCAAGCAGGCATTGTTGGGCGGCCAAATGTGGTCACCTTTGGCGGTGGCTTGCCGATTATTGAGGGTGAAGAAATCATTGGTGCGATCGGCGTTTCAGGTGGCTCTGAGGAAGAAGATATCCTCTGTGCTCAAGCGGGTATAGATGCTATTAACACGGTATTGGTTTAATTATATTTTAGTAAAAGGTTGAAAATTATGAGAGAAGTACAAGGATTTATTAACGGCGAATTCGTTAGCTCGGGTAATTTTGGTGATATCTATTCCCCGGCGACCGGTAAGTTGGTCTGTCAATATCATAAAACAAGCGAAGCGCAAGTTGGTGAAGCGGTAGAGGCTGCCCGTCAAGCACTTAAAGGTCCTTGGGCAGGTTATTCAATCCAGGATCGTGTTGATATTTTATATAAAGTTGCTGATGGTATTAACGCCCGCTTTGATGAATTTTTGGAGGCTGAATGTTTAGATACAGGAAAGCCCTACTCTTTAGCGAGTCATATAGATATTCCTCGTGGTGCAGCTAACTTTAAGATTTTTGCAGATACGATTAAAAATGCGGCTGATGAGGCATTTCATATGCCAACTCCTGATGGTACAGGCGCTCTGAACTACACCGTGCGTAAGCCTAAAGGTGTGATCGGTGTGATTGGACCTTGGAATTTGCCTTTATTGTTAATGACGTGGAAAATTGCCCCTGCGATGGCATGCGGTAATACGGTAGTTGTTAAGCCATCTGAAGAAACACAATTAACATCGAGTCTGCTGGGTGAGGTGATGAATGATGCGGGTGTGCCAAAAGGTGTTTATAACGTTATTTTAGGCAAAGGCCGTGAAGTGGGTGAAGCATTAATCACGAACCCAGGTTTAGATGCCATTACTTTTACAGGTTCAACTGCAACAGGTGAGCGTATTGCGGCTGCAGCTTCTGTGGGTGTACGTGATTCATCGTTGGAGCTTGGTGGTAAAAATGCGGGTATTGTATTTGCAGATTGCGACATGGACAAAGCGATTGAAGGCACCTTACGTTCTGCATTTGCTAACTGTGGCCAAGTTTGTTTGGGCACAGAGCGGCTGTATGTTGAACGTTCAATTTTTGACGAGTTTGTTCAGCGCTTAAAAGAAGGGGCTGAGGCGCTTAAGTTAGGTCGTTCAGAAGACCCGGAGACGAATATGGGGCCATTAATTAGCGCGGCACACCGTGAAAAAGTGCTCAGCTACTATAAAGCAGCGGTTGATGAGGGCGCGACAGTGGTAACCGGCGGTGGAATTCCAGATATGCCAGAAGATTTGTCTGGTGGATACTGGGTTGAGCCAACGATTTGGACGGGGTTACCCGAAACGTCCAAGGTTGTGCAAGAGGAAATTTTTGGCCCATGTACCCATATCTGTCCCTTTGATACTGAAGACGAGGCAATTGAATTAGCCAATGATACCCCTTACGGATTAGCATCGTCGGTCTGGACAGAAAATAATTCACGCGCACATAGAGTGGCTGCTAAAATGGACACGGGAGTATGCTGGGTTAATAGCTGGTTCTTACGTGATTTACGCACACCATTTGGGGGTGCAAAACAATCAGGTACAGGTCGCGAAGGTGGCCATTATTCATTAGAATTCTATTCAGAATTAACGAATGTTTGTGTAAAACTATAAGGATTAAGAAATGGATCAAAAGAAAATAATACAATACGGCGATGAGCTTTATGACGCCTTAATTACGCGCCAAACAATTGCGCCAATCACTGAGCGCTCTCCAGAAGTGACTATCGAAGATGCTTATGCGATCCAAAATCAAATGATTTCTCGTCGCATTGAGGCAGGTGAAAAAATCGTTGGTAAAAAGGTAGGCTGTACTAGCCAAGTAGTGATGGATATGTTGGATGTGAACCAGCCAGACTTTGGTTACCTTCTAACCGATATGGTTTTTTCTGAAGGGCAAGACATCCCCGTATCTGAAAAAATGATTCAACCAAAAGCCGAGGGTGAAATAGCATTCGTACTTAAAAAAGACCTATGCGGGCCAGGGCTAACCAATGCGGATATTTTAGCGGCTACTGAATCAGTCATGCCTTGTTTTGAAATTGTCGATTCAAGAATCAAAGATTGGAAAATTAAAATTCAAGATACCGTCGCTGACAATGCCTCTTGTGGGTATTTGGTGCTAGGCGGTACGGCCGTTGATCCGCGTAAAATAGACTTAAGTGTGTGCGGGTTAACATTAGAAAAAAATGGTGAATTGATGCACACGGGTGCAGGCGCAGCAGCGTTAGGTTCCCCAGTTAATGCAATGACTTGGTTAGCCAATACAATGGGTGCCTTGGGCGTTACATTGAAAGCAGGTGAAGTTATTTTATCCGGCGCACTATGTGCGATGGTGGATGCAAAAGCCGGTGATTCAATGAGAGTGAGTGTGGGTGGTATCGGTTCAGCATCGGTTCGCTTCGTTTAAAATAAAAAATGAGTAAGGTATAAACATGGCAATAAATTGCGCAATGATTGGTTCTGGTAATATCGGCACCGACTTAATGGCAAAGCTACAACGCAGTGCAAACCTGAACCCTGTTTGGATGGTAGGCATTGACGCAGAATCTGATGGCTTATTAAAAGCACAAAAAGCGGGTTTAAAAACAACGCACGAAGGGGTTGATGGTTTAATTCCACACATTGAAGAAGATAATATTCAAATTGCTTTTGATGCAACATCTGCTTATGTGCATGGTGAAAATAACCGTAAGTTACAAGAAAAAGGCGTGTTGGTCATTGATTTGACACCAGCAGCGATAGGGCCTTTTTGTGTGCCTCCAGTTAACTTAAAAGAACACGTGGGCGAGCAAGAAATGAACGTTAATATGGTGACTTGTGGTGGCCAAGCAACGATTCCAATGGTGGCCGCGGTTAGTCAAGTTCAAGCGGTTGAATATGGTGAGATTGTTGCTACCGTTGCTTCTAAATCTGCTGGTCCAGGAACACGTAAGAATATAGATGAGTTTACCCGTACAACAGCGCAAGCTGTAGAGCAAATTGGCGGCGCTAAAAAAGGTAAAGCGATTATTATTCTTAACCCTGCTGAACCCCCTTTAATTATGCGTGATACGGTTCACTGCTTGACACAGACTGAGCCAGATCAAGAAGCTATTACCGCCTCAGTACATGCGATGATCAAAGAGGTTCAAAAATATGTGCCTGGCTATACATTAAAAAATGGCCCTGTTTTTGATGGTAATCGAGTGAGTATTTTCCTAGAAGTTGAAGGGTTGGGTGACTATCTACCTAAGTATGCTGGCAATTTAGATATTATGACAGCGTCAGCAACAAGAACAGCCGAAATGTTTGCCGAAGAAATTGAAAACGGTACATTAACGCTAAAGAAACTAGCTTAGGGGGCAGATAATGGATTTAAAAGGTAAGAAAATTAAATTACATGACAATGCACTGCGTGATGGTATGCATTCAGTCAGTCACCAGTTTTCACTTGATGATATGGTTCGTATGGCTGTAGCACTTGATGAAGCAGGTATGCCGCTGATTGAGGTAACACATGGTGATGGTTTGGGTGGTTCTTCAGTTAACTATGGTTTTGGTAAGCACAGTAATCGTGAATACCTAGAAGCCGTTGTACCCAAGATGAAAAATGCCAAAATTTCGGCTTTATTATTGCCAGGTTTAGGAACGGTCGATGACCTTGCTATGGCAGTTGATTGTGGGATTTCAACGATTCGAGTCGCGACTCACTGTACAGAAGCGGATGTATCTGAGCAGCATATTTTGAAAGCACGTGGATATGGCCTAGATACGGTAGGTTTTTTGATGATGGCTCATATGACGTCACCGGAAGCGTTGCTAGAACAAGCGAAAAAGATGGTGGACTATGGTGCGAACTGTATTTACGCAACAGACTCAGCGGGCTACTTATTGCCGGATGACGTGACAGACCGCATTGGAATTTTAAAAGCTGAGTTTGGTGATAATGTGGAAATTGGTTTTCATGGTCATCATAATTTGGCAATGGGCATTTCAAATTCACTAGCTGCTATTGAAGCAGGGGCAACGCGCATTGATGGATCAGTTGCAGGTTTTGGTGCGGGTGCAGGTAATACTCCATTAGAAGTGATGGTTGCTGTGTGTGACAGAATGGGTATTGAGACAGGTGTTAGTGTCGATAAGATAATGGATGTAGCAGAAGACATTGCTTTGCCATTAATGCCAACACCTACACGCATAGATAGAGATTCATTGACACTTGGATATGCCGGTGTTTATTCATCATTCTTGTTACACGCAAAACGTGCTGAAAAGAACCACGGTGTGCCAGCAAGAGAAATATTAATGGAACTTGGAAGAATGGGCGCAGTAGGTGGTCAAGAAGATATGATCGAAGACGTCGCATTAGAAATTAAAAAGAAATCAGCTTAGGGGATCACCATGGCATTAGATAAAGCAACGATTGAAAAATTAGCAGAACACCTTGAGAATGCAGAGCTAAACTGCACAGAAGTAACAAAAATTACCAATGATTATCCTGAGATCACTTGGGATGAAGCACTTGATGTGCAATGGGAAATACGCCGTCGTAAAGAAGCGAGAGGTAACAAAATTGTTGGCCTAAAAATGGGCTTAACATCCATGGCTAAAATGCGTCAAATGGGTGTTGAAACGCCTTGTTATGGATTTTTAGCAGATTATTTTAGTTGCCCAGATGGTGCAGAAATAAAAATTTCTGAACTTATTCACCCAAAGGTAGAAGCAGAAGTTGCGTTTGTGACGAAAAAAGAGCTTAGTGGCCCTGGCTGTCATATTGGCGATGTCTTATCAGCGACCGACTTTATTGTACCAGCCGTCGAAATCATTGATTCTCGCTACAAAGATTTTAAATTTGACCTTAAAAGTGTGATAGCTGATAACTCTTCATCATCACGTTTTGTAACTGGCGGCCGCATGCTACCTGTTGAAGACCTAGACCTTAAAACACTTGGTGTTGTTATGGAAATTAATGGTGAGGTGGTGGAGCTTGGTGCAGGTGCAGCTATATTAGGTCATCCAGCTGCAAGTGTCGCTATGCTAGCTAACCTATTAGCAGAGCGTGGCGAAGTGATTCCAGCTGGAACCTTTATCATGGCGGGCGCAATTACTCCAGCCATTGCTGTTAAAGCGGGTGATAACGTTTCAGTGCGTTATCAAAACTTGGGTACTGTTACTATGCGTTTTGTAGAATAAGGAGAAATTAAATGCCAATAGCACAAATTCACATGTTGGAAGGCCGTACTGAAGAGCAAAAAGCGGCGGTTATTGAAAAAGTAACAGATGCACTATGCGAGGCAGTTGATGCGCCACGCGAAGCCGTTCGCGTTATGATTATGGAAATGTCTAATACCCACTACGGTATTGGTGGAAAAACCATAAAATCGTTAGGGCGTTAAATACAAATTAAAACCATAGGTAACGTGTCGTGTTGCCTATGGTTTTTACCGTTTTTGTCCAATAAAAGGGTTGTCATTAACCCTTCTTCATATTGCCTCTTATGGCTAAGTTGCTTGAAAATAGCAATAATTATTCCTCTAAAAATAACATGCTTATGCAAAATAGGCAGTTGTTTTCAGCTTTAGAATTAAATAAAAATTTTCCCGGTTTCAAGGAATCATTCCGTGTTATTTGAATTTGTCACGTCTTAAATTTCTAAACCTTAGAATATGCGTTGGACGTGGCATACATTAAATATGCGCCACTAAAAATTTACCAAATGGTAAAAAGTAAATGGTGTTTTTACCAAAGAGAGAGGTGTTTTATTAACGAGGGTGATTAACGCTAATAACTCAAATTTGGCATGCTATATGCTGTTGTTAATATTAATAATCGATGGATAACCTAGAGTTGAACACTAGGTACACTATAAAGCCATTATATTTATATACGATTGGCATGACATCAAGAGGAGGAACTCATGTATCAAATACCCCGAGAAGAGTGGTATGACCTGACACGTAGCACCAATTGGACATATAGTTATGTTTCTGAAGAGGAGATGTTTCCTGAAGAAATGAGCGGAAGCCGAGGCATTCCTATCGAAGCCTGGGAAACTTATGACGAGCCCTATAAGGTGACATATCCCGAATACGTCAGCATTCAGCGGGAAAAAGACTCCGGTGCCTATTCTGTCAAAGCTGCTTTAGAGCGTGATGCCTATGTTGACAGGGCCGATCCGGGTTGGATTTCAACGATGATCGCGCATTATGGTGCAATTGCTGTAAATGAATATGCAGCCAGTTTGGCTGAGGCAAGAATGGCCCGTTTTTCAAAAGCGCCGGGTAACCGTAATATGGCGACATTTGGTACATTGGATGAAAATCGCCATGGCCAAATTCAATTATTTTTCCCTCACGCTAATATTAAACGCAGCAGGCAATGGGATTGGGCGCATAAGGCGATGCATACAAATGATTGGGCTGCCATAGCGGCTCGTTCGTTTTTCGATGACATCATGTTAAGCCGCGACGCCATTGCAGTTTCCATTATGTTGACGTTCGGCTTTGAAACAGGGTTTACCAATATGCAATTCTTAGGTCTCGCTGCCGATGCATCTGAAGCGGGAGACCATACATTCGCAAGCTTAATCTCAAGTGTCCAAACTGATGAAGCACGTCATGCGCAACAAGGTGGCCCATCATTAAAAATCTTAATAGAAAATGGACAAAAAGAAGAAGCTCAAAAATTGGTTGATGTTTCTATATGGCGAGCTTGGAAACTGTTCTCAGTGTTAACCGGCCCGATTATGGATTATTACACGCCGTTAGAACATAGAAGTCAGTCATTCAAAGAGTTTATGGTTGAGTGGATTATTGTTCAATTTGAACGTCAATTAGCTGACTTAGGCTTAGATGCGCCCTGGTTTTGGGAAGATTTAACGAAGGACTTGGATGTTACTCATCATGGAATGCACTTGGGGGTATGGTATTGGCGCCCGACAGTTTGGTGGAATCCTGCAGCAGGCGCCTCTCCTGAGGATCGAGAGTGGTTAGAAGAAAAATACCCAGGATGGAATAAAACCTGGGGTAAGTGCTGGGACGTGATTACTGAGAATCTAAATAATGGTAGAGAGGACTTAACCTTACCCGAAACGTTGCCATATGTTTGCAATATGTGTCAGCTACCTATTGTGGGGACGCCTGGAGAGGGATGGAATGTACGGGATTATCCCCTAGAGCATGAAGGGCGTTTATATCATTTTGGCTCCGAGGCAGATCGTTGGTGTTTTGAACAAGATCCAGAGCGGTATAAGGAGCATCAAAATTTAATTGATCGTTTTCTGTCTGGACAAGTTCAACCGGCGGATCTTCCAGGCACACTGGCTTATATGAATTTAGGGCCTGGTGAAATGGGCAAAGATGCACATGATTATGCATGGGCAGCAGCATTTAAAAAACAAGTGAGTGCAGCTTAATACAAACTGATTTGTCCATTGATTAAGACGAAAAAAACAAAAAATAAAATGCTTTATACGGGAGAAAAAAATGGCGGCATTTCCAATTAATTCAAACTTTGAGGGTGACTTCGTGATGCAGTTAATCTCTGTGGATACAGAAGATACGATGGATCAGGTGGCAGAAAAGTGTGCTTATCACTCCGTGGGTCGCCGAGTTGCGGCACAACCTGAAAAAGTGATGCGTGTGAGATTACACAATACCACTGAAAATTATCCTCGTGACATGACAGTATCTGATGCAGGTTGGAGACCGACTGAGACGCTTGATATTATCTTCGCCGACAGTTAAAAGAAGGGGTATCACAGAGATGGCTTTTGAAAAGATTTGTACTTTAGATGATGTGTGGGAAGGAGATATGGAGGCCTTTGAAACAAAAAATGGGACTTCAGTACTGGTTTTAGGGGTGGAAGGGGGTGATTTAAAAGCATTTCAAGCTATTTGCCCTCATCAGGAAATCGAATTAGTTGAAGGTGAGTTTGATGGGAAGGTTCTGACGTGTAAAGCCCACCTATGGCAATTTGATAGCACTAATGGGAAGGGGTTGAACCCAACTGACTGCATGATAGCGGAGTATCCACTGAAAATTGAGGGGGAGGATGTGTTAGTCAATATTGACGGCATTAAACCGTTTACTGCGCATTCATAAATTCGATAGCTAACGGCTTAAGAGTCGTAAGAAGAGACAGATAATGACAACGACAAAATTAAAAGACGCCTATAAACAAAATAAAGTGGGCCCTATTTTTAACGGTGGTGATGTTGCGCAAGCTGCGATTGAAGCCGCCGAATGGGATAACCCAGATAAAGACATCAGCGTTGATGATAAAGGCGCATACGTTAGGATTTCAGCCGAACAAGAGTTGGTAATAACTCGGGAATCCATGGAAGAGGCACTAGGCCGTGATTTCCAAATGAATGAAATAGAAATCCATTTAGGCTCTATGGCAGGGCAAATTGAGGTAACGTCGGAAAAAATCCGTTTTTACTTTGAAAAGACACTTTAAATAGAGGGATTAATGATGAGCAATGAGCAAATAGAAACATTGAAACCTTTAAAAACCTGGTCACACCTTTCTAAGCAAAGGAAAAGGCCGAGTGAGTATGAAATAGTGACTTCAAATTTGCATTTTCATACAAATAATAAAGGCAAACCATTTGAAATAGGGCAGGATGCAAAAATGAATGATTGGTACTTAAAGTACCGAAACAATAGCCCGTTAGTACATGAAAACTGGGATGCCTTTAGAGATCCAGAACAATTAGTTTATAGAACCTACAACATCCTTCAGGAAGGTCAAGAATCTTATGTCACCGGGTTGTTAAACCAATTCAGCGAGCGCGGCAATGATCAGATGATTTCGAAAGAATGGGCGGCTGATTTAGCGCGTCTTTATGCGCCAGGCCGTTATTTATTTCATGCTTTGCAAATGATCTCTGCTTACCTTCATCAGATGTCACCGGCAAGTACCCTCTCTAATTTGGCTACATACCAATCGGCTGATCATTTACGTTGGTGACACATACTGCGTACCGCACTTGCGAACTGGCTAAAACATGGGCGGACGTTGGTTTCGGAGAAAAAGAGCGAGAATATTGGGAAAATGAAACAGCATGGCAAGGGTTTAGGGAGTTGGCAGAAAAAGCGTTAGTGACTTGGGATTGGGCAGAAGCAACGATTGTCCTAGACGTTATCTTAAAGCCAGCTGTTTCGGCAGCGGTATTGAAACAACTCGGTCTAGCGGGGGCTGAAAATGGCGATACTTTATTGTCTTTATTGAATGATGCGCAAATGCGGGATGCAGAGCGGCATCAACGCCAAACACAAAAACTGATTGAATTTGCACTTGATCATGAAGCTAACGAGGCCATTATTCAAAGGTGGATAGACAAGTGGTTACCCCTGGCCGATAAAGCTGTTGAAGCTTATTGTAAAGAACTGACAGATTTACCAGATGCAACACAAGAGGCAAAAGCTTATATGACCTCTGTTAGGTATTCACTGGGTTTAAAATAAAACGCTAGACAATGAAAACCGTGCAATGAGCTATTTGCACGGTTTTTTTATTTATGCGAGTTAATAAAAATATATAATAAATCACTAAAGTCTAATATTTTTACTAGCAGTAAAAATATTTTTTGAAACCAAATTAGTGAAATGATGAGCCATTTAAAATTAAGTGTTTTAGACCAATCCCCCGTCCATGATAATCAACCTGAGTCCAGTGGTTTATTTACCACCATTGAACTCGCTAAGGCCTGTGATGAAGCGGGTTATCATCGCTATTGGGTTGCAGAACATCACGATACGCCTGGTTATGCGAGCCCTTGCCCTGAATTGATGGTGAGTAATGTAGCGCATGCGACTAAACGGATCCGTGTGGGCAGTGGCGGGGTGATGTTGCCGCATTATAGTGCATTTAAAGTTGCTGAAACTTTTAAAATGTTAGAAGCTTTTCATCCCGGTCGCATCGATTTGGGAATTGGGCGCGCTCCGGGGGGTAACCCTATTTCATCGAGCGCGATATCCGCGCCGAGGCAAACCATTCCTGCCGAGTATTACCCGAGTCAGGCACAAGATTTAATCGGCTTTTTAAGTAATAATTTGCCTTCAGAACACCCCTATAGTCGCGCTACTGTGGTCCCCAGTGATGTGGGTGCCCCCCCTGTCTGGATGCTGGGCTCAAGTGATGGTAGTGCTGAAATCGCGGGTGTCTTAGGGGCTGGTTTTGTGTTGGCTCTTTTTATTGGCACTCATGATAGGCCGCCAGAAATTATTCAGCGTTACAAGAAAGCTTTTCAAACAGGCGGCAGCCTTGAAAACCCGGAAGCCATCATCGCGGTGGCTGCTATTTGTGCGGATTCAAAAGAAGAAGCGGAATATATCGCTAGTAGTCACACGTATTGGAAGGTTCAGGCTTTTAGGCACGGTGCCAGGGATGCCTTTTTTTCTCCAGATGAAGTCATGGTTAAAAGAAAACAGTTATCGTTATCTGATCAGGCTTATTATGACGAAACCTTAGCCACGATGGTAACGGGCACGCCTGAGGAATGTCAGTCAAGGTTAGAACAGATATCCGCGTTGTACCAGGTGGATGAGTTAATGATTGTGAATGTGACTCATGCCTTTAAGCCACGGGTAGAGTCGTATAAAATGCTGGCCCATCAATTCGGTTTATCAAAATAGTATTTAGGAGAAAGTTATGAGTGCGAACCCTGAAATTGCAAACAGTATCCAAACAGGCGCTTTTAAAACCAATTATCATGATGTAGGTGAAGGGACGCCTGTCTTTATGATCCATGGGTCAGGGCCTGGCGTCACTGCTTGGGCTAATTGGCGTTTAGTCATACCGGTATTAGCTGAAAAATATCGAGTGATTGCACCTGATATGGCTGGTTTTGGTTTTACCGAACGATTAGATGATTACAATTATTCGATGGAAAACTGGGTTCAGCATGCGATTGATTTAATGGATGCGCTGGACATCGAAAAGGCTCACCTGATTGGTAATTCGTTTGGTGGTGGTTTATCACTAGCACTTGCAATTAAACATCCGGAGCGCGTGAATCGCCTTGTATTGATGGGTGCGGCAGGCGTGAGCTTTGAGTTGACTCAAGGGCTGGATGAGGTTTGGGGTTATGAACCTTCAGTGGCTAATATGCGTAAAATGATGGATTTATTTGCCTATGACCGCACTTTGGTGACGGATGAGTTAGCGGAACTTCGTTATAAAGCAAGTGTGCAACCTGGGTTTCAGGAGTCCTTTAGTAAAATGTTTCCTGCGCCCCGTCAACGCTGGGTTGAGGCATTAGCCAGTGCGCCAGAAGATATTAAAAACATTCAGCATGAAACCTTGATGATTCATGGCCGTGAAGACATAATCGTGCCGCCTATTACATCAAAGACATTGTTTGATTTGTTGCCAAATTCTCAATTACATATGTTTGGTAAATGTGGGCACTGGACGCAAATTGAACAAAACGCACGTTTTAATGAATTGGTTTTAGATTTCTTCGCCGAAGCTGAATAGTCATGTTGGGTCATAAGACGTGAAGTTTGCGATCATTGGCGCTGGCGGTATAGGCTGTTACTACGCCGCCAGATTAATCCAGGCAGGGGAAGACGTCACCCTGGTAGCTCGTGGTGCTCACCTAAAAGCCATGCAAACGAAGGGTTTAGAGGTTAAGCATGCAGAGCTGGACTTTCATCAAGCGGTTGATGCCTTGAGCCTTGAGGCTTGGCTGAATGAGACAAACCCTGATCAGGTCGATGTGGTGATTGTTTGTTTAAAAGGAATGCAAACGGGTGCCCTGGCAGAGCAACTTAAAAATTGGTTGCAGTCGTTTCCAAAAAGTCAGGCTCCTCTTGTGTTGTCATTGCAAAATGGTGTGGATAATGAACAGCAATTAAGTGAGGCCTTACCCCGTCATGTAGTATTAGGGGGGATTGCTCGTCGGATAGGGGCCCATATCATTGAGCCAGGAGTTGTTGAATCAATAGGGCCTGCACAGGTTATTCTAGGCCAATGGCCCAATCATCAGACTGTTTCATCTGAAATGGAAGAAAAAATTGGGGCGATAGCTCGTTGTTTTAATGCGGCAAAAATTCCAACGGAGATGTCGAAAGATATCAACAAAGAACTCTGGCGGAAATTGATTATTAACAATGGGTTAAACCCGTTATGTGCCTTGTTAGAAATTGAAACAGGTGATGCGACGCCCAGGGAAGATTTGCAGCCCTTGATCAGAGGCGCAATGAGTGAAGCGGTGTTGGCTGCGAAATCACAGGGCGTTGAATTATCAAATGATGATTTAGAAGAAATGCTTGAACTTATTTCGACCTTTGATTCAATCAAACCTTCTATGTTGGTGGATCGTGAAAAAGGCCGACCCTTAGAAATTGAAGAAATTTGTGGTGTCGTTATTAAAGGTTGTGAAAAGTTAGGAAAAGACGCGCCCTATAATCGAACTATCTCTACTTTATTGCGCAGAGCAGTCGAAACTCCTAAGGCGTAAATGTCCGCCTTAAAAAAGGCCTCAGGCCCCTTGTTGATGCTAAGTTTTGTATTGACAGTATTAAGCACCTGGGTTCCAGGTTACTTGGACTGGATTCCAGGAACCGTTACTTGGGTTGCTGGGGGTATTTTGTTCTTTAGTTTAAGAAAAGCACAGAAAAAACCCCTTTTGGTGATTGCTGGACTTGCGATATTGAGCTGGTTAGTGGCTTGGCAAACGGGTGAAATAAAGGACTTTGCTAAAGCCTTCTCCAATAACCAGTTGATGATCACGATGCTAATAGGCGTGCATTTTTTACAGCTGGTTGCCTTACCGCAAAATGAGAAAATCGAACCCTTACCAACGGGGTTTAAGGCATTTTTAAGGACCTACTTATGGGTCCATTTATTTGGTTCTGTGATCAATGTGTCGGCAGTACTGCTCGTTGCTGATCGCTGTGTTAAAAAAGCGCAGCTTTCGATGAATCAATTAAAGCTGTTAATCAGGGCCTTCACGTCAGCCGCACACTGGTCACCTTTTTTTGCTGCATTCGCAGCAGCTCTGGTTTTTACGCCTGAAGCATCTTTACATATAGTCATGGGCGTGGGGATCAGTATGGCTATTGTTGCTTTTTTTGTTACGTTGTTTGAAGTGAAGTCTGAGAAGAAAGAGTTGATCAAAAATTTTATAGGTTACCCAATGCATTTTGACTCTTTGTGGTTGCCGGCAAGTCTGGTCGTGCTTGTAGGCATAGCGCATACTATCTTCGAGAATGTGAGTGTACTTATATTGATTGCGGTGTGTTCGTTATTATTGAGTATGGCTGTTTTGCTGGTGAGAAATGGGCCTGCCAAAGGAGGGCGTGACTTTATACAGCATGGGAAGAACAGCTTGCCGCAAATGAAAAACGAATTATTACTGTTCTTAATTGCGGGTGTTTTTGGATCTGGTTTAGCCGCTGCACTCGATGGTTTATCTATCGCTATTCCATTTGACTATTTTGACGGTGAAGTGGCTTCAGTCATTCTACTGTGTATGTTTTTGCTGGCAATTTTGGGTGTTCACCCCGTGATCAGTATAGCGGTTGTAGGGCATTGGATTGTTAACATTGAACCAAATCAGACATTGCTCGCTATTATGTTTCTAATGGCTTGGGCCGTAGGGGTTTCTGCCAGTCCACTGTCCGGTATTAATCTGGCTTTACAGGGGCGTTACGGCGCGTCAGGGAAGAAAATCTTTAAATGGAATATTGTTTATGCGATAAAGCTTTACTTGCTGGATTGCCTTGTTTTACTTGCCGTTTCACATTGGTTAGGTGTTTAAGGAACTCGCCCAATGACACCAGAACAAGTATCATATACCGATTAAGTCGGGCACAGCCCATTAAAATTTATAGGAAACGTTGTTTTGACAGAAATTAAAAGACAGAATTCATTTAATCGAGAAGAATTGTTAAGTTGTGGTAGAGGCGAGTTATTTGGCCCGGGTAATGCGCAGCTACCCATGCCGAATATGTTGATGGTGGATAGAATTACCTCCATAACTGAAGACGGTGGCGCTAACGGTAAAGGACAAATTGTAGCTGAATTAGATATCACGCCTGATTTATGGTTTTTTGATTGTCATTTTCTTGGTGACCCTGTTATGCCTGGCTGCTTGGGGCTAGATGCCATGTGGCAACTGGTTGGTTTTTTTCTAGGTTGGAAAGGAGGTTTAGGGAGAGGTCGCGCCTTGGGTGTAGGCGAGTTAAAATTTACCGGGGAGGTTTTACCTAAAGCAAAAAAAGTGACATACCGAATTGATCTGAAAAGGGTTATTATGCGAAAACTGGTGATGGGGATTGCTGATGCCGTCATGGAAGTGGATGGTAAAGTGATTTATGAAGCAAAAGATTTACGTGTAGGGCTTTTTACCTCGACTGAGAACTTTTAGGAAAGGATTTGATATGAGACGCGTAGTTATTACAGGTATGGGTATTGTTTCATCGCTGGGGAGTGATGTTAATGCCGTTGCTGATTCACTCAAAGCGGGAAAATCGGGTATTGGCTTTGTTGAAACATACAAAGAAAAAGGGTTTCGTAGCCATGTTGCCGGTGTTCCCGAGATAAATTTAGATGAGTTGATTGACCGGAAAACTAGACGTTTTATGGGTGATGCAGCAGCGTATGCTTATGTCTCTATGCAGCAGGCGATTGATGATGCAGGGTTAACCGAGGAACAGGTTTCTAACCCAAAGACAGGCTTGATCATGGGGTCTGGTGGAGCCTCGACAAAAAATGTAGATGAAGCGATTAATTTATTAAATACGAAAGGGATTCGCCGTGTAGGGCCTTATATGGTGCCAAGAACGATGAGTAGTACGGTATCTGCTGGGCTGGCTACGCCTTATAAAATCAAAGGTGTCAACTATTCAATTACCTCGGCTTGTGCGACAAGTTCCCACTGTATTGGTAATGCGATGGAGCTGATTCAATTAGGAAAACAGGATCGTGTTTTCGCCGGTGGTGGAGAAGAAGAACATTGGTCGTTAACGATGATGTTTGATGCGATGGGTGCTTTATCAACAAAGCGGAATGATAAACCAGAAACTGCGTCGCGAGCTTACGATGCCGACCGTGATGGTTTTGTTATTGCAGGAGGTGGAGGTACCGTTGTTGTTGAAGCCTTAGATGTTGCTTTGGCGCGTGGCGCTAAAATTTATGCTGAGTTGGTTGGGTATGGCGCGACGTCAGACGGATATGACATGGTGGCCCCCTCGGGCGAAGGTGCGACCCGTTGTATGCAAATGGCCTTAGAGAAAGTGGACACACCTGTTGATTATATTAATGCGCATGGAACAAGCACGCCGGTGGGTGATATTGCTGAATTGAAGGCAGTGAAAGCGGTCTTTGGTGATGAAACGCCACCGATAGGTTCAACAAAGTCTTTATCTGGGCATTCATTAGGTGCTGCGGGTGTTCAAGAAGCGATTTATTGTTTATTAATGATGCGCGATAATTTTATTACGGCATCTGCAAATATTGATCAGTTAGATGAAGCCGCAAGTGGTGTGAATATTGTACAAAAGACTCAAAAAAACGCTTCTTTAAATACGGTGATGTCGAATAGTTTTGGTTTTGGTGGAACAAATGCGACGTTGGTCTTAAAGCGATACGAAAATTAGTGCAACGTATTTTAAAGGCATAAAAAAACCGGTCATAGACCGGTTTTTTTATGCCTATGTAATAGAAAATTACTTAATGGCTAACAGTTCCATTTCAAAAATCAATGTTTCATTAGGCCCAATGGCGCCGCCGGCACCTTGTTCACCATAGGCTAATTCAGAAGGAATGAAGACCTTCCATTTAGTGCCTACTTCCATTAACTGTAAGGCCTCTTGCCAACCCTTGATAACACCGTTAACAGGGAATGTAGCTGGTTCGCCACGCTTAATAGAACTGTCGAAGACAGTGCCGTTAATGAGAGAGCCTTCATAATGCACTTCTACTGTATCGGTCGCGCTTGGTTTTTCGCCTTCGCCTTGATTTAAAACAATATATTGCATACCGCTCTCCAAGACTTGTACACCTTCGGCAGCTTGGTTATCCTTTAAAAACTGCGTACCTTTATCAGCGTTATTGCCTTTCACTTCATTGGCTTTGGCTTGCATTTCTTTTTGAAATGTTTCGATAACCGCTTGCATTTCAGCAGGGCTTAAAAGACTTGGATCACCATTTAGGCTGTGAGTAAGACCTAGAACGAGTGACTCGGTTTCAACATCAAGTTTGTCCTGTTGAATGCCGCCACCGATTTGTTGGCCCATGGTGTAGCTAAGTTTTTGCTTTTCAGTTTCCAATGTATTGTCCTATAAATGAAGTTAAAAGCGCCATTGTACAGGAGGTGAACAGAAGAGTATCTGTAAAGTAAGGAGTTAATTGCAAAGGGGGAAGGTGTTTGCTTGTTGACAGCTTGAGGGATTACGCTTTGATATCGATAATGCTGCCAATAACATCACCCGCTGTTTGTGCCACGCGAGCCGATAGTTGAACTTGTTGTTTTGCTTGTTCTAAGGCCAGCAGCTCTTTGGTGGTGTCTTGCGATGACTTTTCGCCGCTCAACTGCTCAGCGCTAGCCAGTTTCTGACTGGCATTATTGGCTTGGTTTAAGCCTTTGTTGATGCCCAGTAGGGCATTTTGGCTAATCGATCCGATGTTCATATTAATATTGTACAGTAATCATGACATGATTATAGACAATAAGTTTGGGCGCATAATGCGAATAGGGTCACATTATGCGCCAATTTAGAGGGTATTTAATCAGTCTTAGCTTGTTCGGCTGAGCATAAAGCCGTCATATTGAGTATTCGGCGCACAGAAGCCAACGGTTTTAAAACGTGGACGGGTTTTTCTAAACCCAGCAAAATAGGGCCAACGGTGACGCCATCGCTTAAAATGCGGAGCATATTAAACGAAATATTTGCTGAGTCCAGATTAGGGAAAATAAATAAATTCGCTTCGCCGTCCAATTTGGAATCACTGATGACTTCTTTTCGTAAGTTTTCGAGTAGAGCGGCATCGGCTTGAATTTCACCCTCAACTTCAAGTTCGGGGTGATTTTTGTGGAGAGTGTTAACCGCTTGGGCCATTTTTTTTGCCTCATGATCATGGGCGCTTCCAAAATTTGAATGTGATAGTAGCGCGGCTTTAGGCGTGATGCCAAAGCGTTTGACATAGTGAGCAGACTGTAAAGTCATGGCAACGAGGTCGTCCGCGTTGGGGTTACTGTTTACCATCGTGTCACAGAAGAAAAAAACACCCTTTTGTAGTGACAAAACATTGAGCGCGGCAACTTTTTCAACCCCGGCTTTTTTATCAAGAATATCTGTAATATGGCCAAGATGCCGTTGATAGTTTCCCACTAAGCCGCAAATCATAGAGTCCGCCTTGCCAAGTTTGACAAGTAATGAGGCAAGGACGGTTGTTTTCGTGCGTACATAATTCTGCGCCAAGGTGAGAGAAACGCCTTTTCGACCTTTTGTCTGATGATAGTGTTGGACACATTCACGAAAATAAGGATTATTATCGGGTTCTATAATATCAATACTTTCTAGCATTGAGAGGTCGAGACCTAAGCGCTTAATGCGCTCAATAATGACCTTTTCCCGACCCACTAAAATTGGCTGCGCTAATTGTGAGTTAACAACTTCTTGCACAGCGCGGAGTACTTTTTCATTTTCTCCCTCTGCGTACACTACTCGCTTGGGTGTTAGTTTGGCTTGTTCGAAGATCGGTTTCATGAGCATGCCGGAACGGTAAACGTAGCGTTCAAGTGATGCTCTGTAGAGGTGAAAGTCTTCAATAGGTTTGGTGGCAACGCCGCTGTCCATTGCTGCTTTTGCAACGGCTAAGGGGATTTCAATAATAAGGTTCGGGTCAAAAGGGCGTGGTATGAGGTATTCGGCCCCAAAAACAGGTGTTTTTCCTGTGTAACTGTTGGTGTCGTCATTGACTGTTTTTTGTGCAAGTTCTGACAGTGCGCGAATGCAGGCGAGCTTCATTTCTTCATTAATGCTGGTGGCGCCAACATCAAGAGCGCCTCTGAAAATATAGGGAAAGCATAAAACATTATTGACTTGATTGGGGTAATCAGAGCGACCTGTTGCGATAATGGCATCGTCTCTTACTTCTTTGATTTCTTCAGGGAGTATTTCAGGTACAGGGTTAGCCAACGCAAAAATAATGGGTGAGTCTGCCATCTGCTTGACCATGTCTTTGCTCATCATGCCAGCGCGTGAGACGCCAAGAAATATATCGGCTCCGACAACAGCTTCTGCTAATGTCCGAATAGGCGTTTTAGCCGCATAACGCAGTTTGCGGTCATCCATTCCTTCGGTTCTACCTTCGTAAATAATGCCCTTGCTATCACTGACGAGAATGTTTTCTCGTTTAAGACCCATTTCCACCAACATATCTAAGCAAGCAATACCGGCTGCACCCGCACCTGATGCAACGAGTCGAACGGCCGAGAGGTCTTTTTTTGCAACTTTTAACCCATTGAGAATAGCCGCCGCTGTGATGATTGCCGTGCCGTGCTGGTCATCATGAAAAACGGGAATGTCGATTTTTTCACGAAGTTTTTTTTCGATGAAAAAACATTCGGGGGCTTTAATATCTTCAAGGTTAATGCCACCGAAAGTTGGCGCTAAGCTGGCAACAATATCAACAAATTTATCGGGATCCTTTTCATTGATTTCAAGGTCAAAAACGTCAACTCCGCCAAACTTTTTGAACAAAACTCCTTTGCCTTCCATGACCGGTTTAGATGCAAGTGGGCCAATATCGCCAAGGCCCAGTACGGCAGTCCCATTGGTAATAACGGCGACTAAGTTGCTTCTTGCCGTGTAAAGTGCTGCGGTTGAAGGGTCTTCGGCTATTTCTAAGCAAGGTTCTGCAACCCCTGGGCTATAGGCTAATGCAAGATCGGTTTGATTGCTGAGGGCTTTTGTTGCAGCAACTTCAATTTTTCCAGGCTTAGGGTGTTGATGATAATAGAGAGCATTTGTTGTGGGTTTATTCGACATGATTAAAATATTCTTTTATGGGGGGAGAAGCTAAAGAGCATTATACGTTAAACTATATGGTTAAGCAGTTTTGTTCGGTTTGCGTAGCAAGCTATCTTAAAAATTTTACAGATTAAACATGAATGCACTTGAAATAACGCAATTATATAAACGATATGATAATGGCTTCCTTGCGGTGAAAGGGATCGATCTTGCCGTGAAACAAGGGGATTTTTTTGCATTGCTGGGTGCAAATGGGGCGGGCAAGTCAACGACTATTGGTATTGTCGCTTCGTTAGTGAATAAAACATCGGGTTCGGTAAAGGTCTATGGGCATGACTTGGATGCTGATCCGGAAGGTGTGAAAAGGTGCATTGGTTTGGTGCCGCAAGAATTTAACTTCAATCAGTTTGAGAATGTTTTCGACATCGTTGTATCTCAGGCGGGTTATTATGGTATTCCTCGTAAAAAAGCGCTGGAAAGGGCGGAAGTTTGCTTGAAGCAGCTTGAGCTCTGGGATAAGCGAGATGAAGCGGCTAGAGAATTATCGGGTGGCATGAAAAGGCGTTTAATGATTGCGCGTGCGCTGGTTCATGAGCCTAAATTATTAATACTAGATGAGCCAACTGCGGGGGTTGATATTGAAATCAGGCGATCGATGTGGCGCTTTTTTAAAAAAATAAATGCTGCTGGAACGACGATTATCTTAACAACACACTATCTGGAAGAGGCTGAAAGTTTGTGCAAACACATCGCCATCATTAATAAGGGTGAAGTGGTTGAAAATATGGATATGAAAGGCTTGCTGGATAAGGCAGATGAAGAAGTTTTTGTATTAAGCCTTGAATTTCCAGTTAAAGAAATACCGGTTATCGCCGGTAGCCGTATTGAAGGTTTGGATGAGACGACATGGCAAGTTAATGTTAGAAAAGAATTTGGCATACATGCTTTTTTTGATGAACTGAGTCGCCTAAGCATTAAGGTAACGGGCATCCGTAATGAATCAAATAGGTTGGAACAATTGTTTGTGAAGCTGTTGGTCAATAAGGAGGCGGCTGATGTTTAATAAAGAATACCGAGTCGCGCTGCAAACCATTACTTATAAAGAAGTTAAGCGGTTTCTAAGAATTTGGGTGCAGACGTTACTGCCTTCAATCATTACCACAACACTTTATTTTCTGATTTTCGGCACGCTGATCGGGTCAAGAATTGGTCAAATGAAAGGTTATGACTACATGGATTTTATTGTTCCCGGTTTAATTCTGATGGCGGTTATCAGTAATGCCTATTCGAATGTGGTGTCCTCGTTTTACAGTGCAAAATTTCAGCATAATATTGAAGAAATGCTGGTTGCCCCAGTACCTGGGTGGATTATCTTAACGGGTTATATTTTAGGTGGGGTCTTGAGGGGGCTTATTGTTGGCGGTTTGGTGACGATAGTTTCGTTGTTTTTCACAGAGTTGAAAATTGCTCACCCAGTCATGATGGTCGTTGTGTTTTTGTTGACAGGCGTTTTGTTCTCAGCGGCCGGCTTTATCAATGCAGCCTATGCGAAAAGTTTTGATGATATTTCAATCGTGCCGACATTTGTACTAACGCCTTTGATTTATTTGGGTGGGGTTTTTTATTCTATTGATTTATTACCGGTTTTTTGGCAAAACGTCTCGTTGCTTAATCCAGTGCTCTATATGATTGATGTGTTTCGATTTAGTATTTTAGGGGACTCAGATATTCCTTTGCTCTATGGGTTTATGGTGATTGTGACCTTTATTACAATCTTGATAGGGATCAGTTTAAGGTTACTTTCCAAGGGAATCGGGATAAGGAACTAGTGAACGAGATTGAATGATGCGGTGCGATAGGATAAAATTCGAAAAGTTTTATGAGTAATTTTTTCTAGAATTATTGGATAGCGTGTTGATGGCATTTAATGGCTGCTGGGCATTAATAATAACCAACCGTTTAAATAAACAAACTTAAATCAATAAGAAGCCTAATCAATGAACTACTTTAAGATCAAAAAAGGGTTGGATTTGCCTATTACAGGTGCGCCAAGCCAAGTTATTTCAGAGGGTAATCAGGTTTCCAGCGTTGCTGTTTTTGGTCGCGATTATATAGACATGAAGCCGACCATGATGGTTAAAGAAGGTGACCGTGTAAAGCTGGGACAAACGTTGTTTACCGACAAAAAAAACCAAGGGGTGCATTTCACATCGCCGGGTTGCGGGGTAGTGAAAAGTATCAACCGAGGAGCCAAACGTGCGTTGCGTAATGTGGTTATTGAGTTAGATGGTGATGATCAGATTGAGTTTTCAAAATACCCGGCTGATCAGTTAGCGAATCTTGATGAAGCAGATGTAGTTAACAATTTAACAGAATCAGGCTTGTGGACAGCTTTTAAGACACGTCCATTCAGTAAAATACCCGCACCAGCAACAAAGCCTGCTGCGATACATGTATCGGTCATGGATACGAATCCGTTAGCCGCTGATCCTATGGTGGTGATTGCAGAAGATGCGCAAGCATTTAAAGACGGTTTGATCGTCATATCGCGCCTTACAGACGGCAAGGTTTACGTCAGTAAAGCTGTTGATACGGATGTGGATGTACCAGATATGGTAGAAGTAAATGAGTTCTCTGGTCCGCATCCAGCAGGTCTTTCGGGTACTCATATGCATTTTATCAATCCAGTGAATACAAAAAATATTGCATGGACCATCGGTTATCAAGATGTGATTGCAATAGGTAAGTTGTTTATAACAGGCTATTTGAATGTTGAAAGGGTGGTGTCTTTGGCTGGGCCAAAGGTCATTAAACCACGTTTGATTAAAACCAGATTAGGTGCAAATACCGAAGAACTAGTTAGAAAAGAGATTGAAACAGGGGAAGTTCGAATTATTTCAGGTTCGGTTTTTTCTGGCCAAAAAACGCATAACTGGGCATCTTATCTAGGCCGTTACCACGTTCAGATATCAGTACTTCAAGAAGGAAGGGAGCGACAATTATTCGGTTGGTTGAACCCGGCCGGTGAAAAGTTTTCATTCACAAACGCGCTTTTTTCTAGTTTTAATCGTAAGAAAAAAATGGCGATGGACACATCAGCTCATGGCAGTCCGCGCGCTATGGTGCCTATTGGTGTGTACGAGGGCGTCATGCCATTAGATATATTGCCAACTCAATTACTTAGGGCGTTGGTCGTGATGGATGTTGATGCGGCTGAATCGCTTGGTGCTCTTGAGTTAGATGAAGAAGATTTGGCTTTATGCTCATTCGTAGATTCGGGCAAACATGATTTTGGAAGAGCGCTACGCGCAAACCTGGCACACATTGAGAAGGAGGGTTAATGTCTCGTTTAAGGAATTATCTAGATTCAATACACCCAAAGTTTGTTAAAGGTGGGTCACTTGAAAAGTACTATGCAATATATGAAATGGTGGATACTTTCTTGTATACACCTAAAGATGTTACCGCTGGAACAACCCATGTAAGGGATGCGATTGATCTAAAACGTGTGATGACTTATGTGTTTATCGCGGCCTTACCTTGTGTGATGATGGCAATGTGGAACACAGGTCATTTAGCGAATATGGCCATGGCTGATCTGAATATCACCTCATTGGACTCATGGCGTGGCCTTGTAACAAATTTAGTGGGGTATAACCCTGATAGTATCTTTGCAAACATGGTGCATGGTGCCATGTATTATGTGCCCATTTATGTCGTGACTGTGTTAGTTGGAGGCTTGTGGGAAGTATTATTTGCCGTTGTTCGTGGTCATGAAGTGAATGAAGGTTTTTTTGTCACTTCAATGTTATTTTCTTTAACTGTCCCAGCAACGATTCCACTTTGGCAGGTTGCTATTGGTATATCGTTCGGTGTTGTTATCGGTAAAGAGGTTTTCGGTGGAACAGGGAAAAACTTTTTAAACCCTGCCTTAACAGCACGTGCATTTTTATTCTTTGCTTACCCGGCTCAAATGTCTGGCGACGCCATTTGGACCGCAGTAGATGGGTTTAGTGGCGCTACCGCTTTAGGTATGGCAGCTGCGGGTGGCATTACCGCCGTAACAGCATCGGGTATTACATGGATGGATGCTTTTTTGGGGACGGTACAAGGTTCTATTGGTGAAACTTCAACTTTAGCGTGCTTAATCGGTGCAACCTTTTTGCTCTATACCCGGATTGCTTCGTACCGCATCATGCTGGGCATTTTAGCTGGTATGGTGGTCACAAGTACCTTGCTTAATTTTATAGGCAGCGATACCAATCCAATGTTTGCCACACCCTGGTATTGGCATGCAGTATTGGGTGGTTTTGCTTTTGGTGCCATTTATATGGCTACCGATCCAGTCAGTGCTGCGATGACGAATACCGGTCGATGGGTATATGGTTTATTGATCGGCTTAATGGTGGTGTTGATTCGTGTCGTTAATCCGGCTTTTCCAGAAGGAATGATGTTAGCAATTTTATTTGCAAACATGTTTGCGCCATTGATTGACTATTTTGTTGTGCAGTCAAACATCAAAAGAAGGGAGAAAAGAAATGCCTAATGACAATGAAGTGAAACCAGCAGGCATGATGAATTTTCTAGCGCTATCGAATGATAGCACGGTTAAAACATTCATTATGGCGACCTTGGTTTGTTTGGTGTGTGCTGTTTTTGTATCAGTGTCAGCAGTGATGCTTAAACCCTTGCAACAGTTAAATAAAGAGCTAGATAAGAAAAAAAATATTCTTCAGGTGGCGGGTTTGTATCAGGAAGGTGACGATATTGAAGCGGCGTTTTCCAAAATTGATATCAAGCTTGTTGACCTGGAAACGGGTGAATATTCAATAGAACTGAATGCCGAGACGTATGATGAAAGGCGAGCTGCTAAAGACCCGGCGTTGAATGTTCAAATAGATAAAGCCAGTGATTTGGCTGGTATCAGAATGCGTCCAAAATTGATGCCTGTTTATCAGGTTAAAGAAGGTGATGTTGTTAAACAGATCATTCTTCCCGTTAATGGGTATGGCTTATGGTCCACCTTATACGGGTTTCTTGCTATAGAGAGTGATGGTCAAACAATCGTTGGTCTGAGTTTCTATGAACATGCTGAAACGCCTGGCTTAGGTGGCGAAGTTGATAACCCTAAATGGAAAGGGTTGTGGTCTGGTAAGAAAATTTACGAGGCGAATGGCGAAGTGGGTATTGATGTCATTAAAGGCAGCGTTATTCCAGGATCGGCAAATGAAGCATTTGAAGTTGATGGTTTGGCAGGCGCAACATTGACAAGCCGAGGTGTTGGTAACATGTTGAAGTATTGGATGGGTGTCGAAGGCTACGAAAAATACTTGAAGAAAATACAGACAAACGGAGTGTAGTGATGGATAAAGAAACTAAAAAGATAATATTAGACCCGTTAGTTGATAATAATCCAATTGGATTACAGGTTTTGGGAGTTTGTTCAGCACTTGCTGTAACAACCAACCTGGGTACTGCATTAGCGATGTCTTTGGCGTTAACGTCTGTGGTAGCCTTTTCAAACTTGTCTATTAGTATGATTCGAAATCATATCCCGAGTGCCATTCGGATCATTGTGCAAATGACAATTATTGCCTCACTCGTGATCGTGGTAGATCAGGTACTCAAAGCCTACGTATATGATTTAAGTAAGCAATTATCTGTTTTTGTTGGGTTGATTATTACCAACTGTATCGTTATGGGGCGAGCAGAAGCTTTTGCGATGAAAAACCCACCCGGCCTTAGTTTTTTAGATGGGCTAGGTAATGGTCTAGGCTACGCACTGGTACTCATGATTGTTGGAACATGTCGTGAATTATTCGGTTCCGGGAAACTGTTTGGTGTTGAAATTTTATCCACTGTTAATGACGGGGGTTGGTACGTCCCTAATGGTTTGATGTTATTACCCCCCAGTGCTTTTTTCATTATTGGCTTAATGATTTGGGGTATACGCGCATGGCGTCCTGCTCAAGTTGAAGCAGCAGAATTCAAAATTAAAGAAGTTAATGGAACGGAGGCTGTGTAATGGAAGCATATATCAGTTTATTTGTTAAAGCGGTTTTTGTAGAAAACCTGGCTTTATCTTTCTTCCTGGGTATGTGTACTTTCTTAGCTGTATCAAAGAAAGTCTCAACGGCCTTAGGGTTAGGTATTGCCGTTATTCTGGTGCAAACATTGACACTACCGTTAAATAATATTTTATACCAAAGTTTACTAAAAGAAGGTGCTTTGGCGTGGATGGGGCTACCTGACGTTGATTTAAACTTTTTGGGTTTGATTGTTTATATCGGTGTGATTGCTGCTGTAGTACAAATACTGGAAATGGCGATGGATAAATTTACGCCCGCGTTATACAACGCATTGGGGGTGTTTTTGCCATTAATTACCGTTAACTGCGCGATTTTGGGTGGTTCTCTATTTATGGTGGAACGTGATTACAACTTTGGCGAGAGTCTGGTCTTTGGTTTGGGCAGTGGTTTGGGCTGGGCACTGGCAATAACCGCTATCGCAGGGATAAGAGAAAAGCTTAAATACTCAGATGTGCCCGATGGGTTACGTGGATTAGGGATTACTTTTATCACCGCAGGGTTAATGGCGATGGGTTTTATGGCCTTCTCCGGTATTCAACTGTAACTAGGAATTCAGTATGTTAGAAATAGGTCTAGGTATAACGTTTTTTACAGGTGTTGTCTTAATACTTGTTGTGATTATTTTAGCGGCGAAATCAAAACTCGTTGCACAGGGCAATGTAAAAATACTTATCAATGATGAGAAAGAAATAGAAGCACCCGTGGGCGGTAAATTACTAGGCGCATTGGCCGATGCACATTTGTTTGTCCCTTCGGCTTGTGGCGGTGGTGGCACTTGTGGTCAGTGTAAGGTTCGCGTCCAAGAAGGGGGCGGTTCAATGCTTCCAACTGAAGGTGCCCATATTAATAAGGGCCAACAACGCGATGGTGAAAGATTGTCTTGCCAGTTAACGGTTAAACAAGACATGAAGATTACAGTTCCTGAAGAAGTCTTCGGTGTTAAAAAATGGACATGTAAAGTTAAATCCAACCATAATGTGGCTACTTTTATCAAAGAGCTGGTTTTAGAATTACCGGCCGGTGAAGACGTTGGGTTCCGTGCAGGTGGATACATTCAAATTGAATGTCCCCCACATGTATCGGACTATAAAGACTTTGATGTTGAAGAAGAATATAGAGGCGATTGGGACCACTTCAATCTATGGCGTTACAAGTCTGTCGTTGAAGAAGATGTATTGCGAGCCTATTCTATGGCGAACTATCCGGAAGAAGAAGGCATTATCATGCTGAACGTGCGAATCGCTTCGCCTCCTCCCGGCGGCCCTGATGATATTCCTCCAGGAAAAATGTCATCGTATATCTTTAATTTAAAACCCGGTGACGAAGTTACAATCTCTGGGCCTTACGGCGAGTTTTTTGCTAAAGAAACAGAGGCGGAGATGGTCTTTATCGGGGGCGGTGCGGGTATGGCACCCATGCGATCACATATTTTTGACCAGCTGCGTCGAATTAAAACAAATCGGAAAATATCTTTTTGGTATGGTTCAAGAAGCTTAAAAGAAATGTTCTATGTAGAAGATTTCGATATGCTTGCAAAAGAGAACGAGAACTTTGAATGGCATGTGGCGTTATCTGATCCTCAACCTGAAGATAACTGGGATGGTTTAACCGGCTTTATCCATGAAGTCCTGTTGGAAGAATATTTGAAAAACCACCCGGCACCAGAAGACTGTGAATTTTACATGTGTGGCCCACCAATGATGAACGCTGCGGTCATTAAAATGCTTCAAGACTTGGGTGTTGAAGATGAAAATATCATGCTTGATGACTTTGGTGGCTAATTGACGTTTTATAATAAACCCATTAAAAGCCGCGTGTTTTTAATGGGTTTTTTTATCTCGATTTCTTTTCTAACAGGGTGTGAATCACCTTCCTCTACAGGCACCTTCTTGGCTGGTCAAACGATGGGGACGACCTATCATATTACCCTGGCTGAGAGCGTTACCCGTCAAATAGAAACGTCATTGAAACAGGAAATAGATGCTCGTCTGTTAGAAGTGAACGACTCTTTTTCGACCTACATCAACTCTTCGGAAGTGTCACAGTTCAATAACTATAAGGGCACTGACTGGCAAGAAAAGTCTGATGAATTTATGACTGTTTTAGCGGCAGCACAAAATATCAGTGCGATGAGCGACGGTGCTTACGATATTACTGTAGGACCGCTCGTTAATCTCTGGGGTTTTGGCCCGGGCTTTAAAAAAGACAACGTACCCGATGATCAAATGGTTAAGGAGGCCTTATCCAAGGTAGGGTATAAAAAGCTGATGTTTAATCCAGACAATAATGAAATTAAAAAATTACAGAAGGATTTATACGTAGATTTTTCCTCTATCGCAAAAGGTTTTGGGGTTGATGCCATAGCAGAGCTTTTGATGGCTAAAGGGTATAAGCATTATATGGTGGAAATTGGTGGTGAAATGAGGGTCAGTGGCTTGAACCCTCAAAAGGTTAAATGGCGCATTGCAGTTGAAAAGCCAGATACAGAGACGCGATCCATTCATCGTGTTATAAATGTTTCGGATGTGGCAATCGCGACATCTGGTGATTACCGAAATTACTTTGAGCAAGATGGGGTTAGGTTTTCCCATACCATTAATCCAAAAACAGGCTACCCAGTACAACAAGAGCTGGCCTCGGTGACTGTCTTAGCTAAAAACTGTATGACAGCCGATGCTTGGGCAACAGCTTTTATGGTGTTAGGTTATAAAAAGGGGTACGATTTGGCCATAGCTAATAATTTAGCCGTGTTATTTTTACTTAAAGAAGGTGAGGAATTTAAAGAAATTTCGACACCAAATTTTAAAAAACTAACAAAGGAACATGCTTCATGAATACTTTTTTAATTACATTTCTGGTGTTTTTATTAGTGGTTACAGCAATGGCCGTCGGCGTTATTTTTAGTAATAGAAAAATTAAAGGCAGTTGTGGTGGTTTGAATAATATTGATGGTTTAGAAGGCGATTGCGTACTTTGTAATAAGAAAAAATGTGAAAAAAAGCAAGCGCTTCGCGATTCACAAACTTAATTATATTAAAGTGATTTAAGAAACAGTGAAGGGGAAACTATGTTTAGGTCGGTGTTAATTAAAGATTATATGGCAACAAATTTAACGACTTTTACGCCCGATATGGCGATTTCTAAGGCCATAAAATATCTCAATACACATCAAATTTCAGGCGCACCTGTTATTGATGAGAGGGGCAGTTTAGTTGGCATGTTATCAGAGAAAGATTGCCTTCAAGTTGCGTTGCAATCTACCTATTATGAAGACTGGGTGGGCGGCGTTGTATCAGAATATATGACAACAGAGGTTGCAACAGTGTCTGACACGTCGAGTGTTGTTGATATTGCAGAAATGTTCTTAAAATCATCTTATAAACGTTACCCTGTTATAAGCGAAGACGGAGAATTAGTCGGTCAGATTAGCCGTAGTGATATTCTAAGAGCCTTAGAGATAATTTGGTAAATTTTGTCTGACACATATTATTGGTACGATTACGAGACGACAGGTATAGACCCTGCTAGAGATCGGGTTGTCCAATTTGCTGGGATACGTACAGATTTAGAGTTTAATCAGGTGGCAGAGCCTGACGTTTTTTATTGTAGATTGCATGACGATATCCTTCCTCACCCTGAAGCCTGTTTGGTAACAGGGATTTCCCCGCAACTTGCAAATCAAAAGGGGTACCTTGAGTGTGACTTTATTGAAAAGGTCCATCGAGAATTTAGCACCCCTCAAACCTGTGTTGTTGGCTATAACAGTATTCGTTTTGATGATGAATTCACAAGAAACCTTTTATATAGAAGCTTCTTTGACCCTTATGCGCGGGAGTGGAAGTCGGGCAATTCTCGATGGGATTTAATTGATGTTGTTCGTTTAACTCATGCATTAAGACCCGACGGCATACATTGGCCGCGCCGTGAAGATGGCATAGCGAGTTTTAGACTGGAAGAATTAACGAAAGCAAATGGTATTTTGCATGAAGCGGCACATGATGCTTTATCCGATGTTTATGCCACCATTGCATTAGCAAAATTAATTCAGCAAAAACAACCTCGGCTTTATAGCTGGGGGTTCGCCTTGCGTAACAAAAGAAAAGCGGCGGAACACCTTGATCTTGTTAATAGAATGCCCGTTGTACATGTGTCCAGCAAATACCCTGCAGCTCAAGACTGTCTTGCTGTCGTGATGCCGATAGCAGCGCATCCCGTTAATAATAATGGTGTCATTGTCGTTGATTTGTCTCAAGACCCGACTGAGCTGATTCAGTTATCAGCAGAAGATATTTATCAACGACTCTATACCCCTGCGGCCAAATTGGCTGAAGGTGAAAACCGGCTGGCCTTGAAAACCGTACATATTAATAAATCACCGATGTTGGCACCTTTGGGAACGTTAACTGATGAAGTCAAAAGTAAACTGAATATTGATTTAGAACGCTGTGAGGAGAATCGGCAAAAACTAATAAAAGCAGGTATTGAAAAAAAATTGGTTGATGTGTTTTCTATCAACGAATTTGAGAAACAAACAGACCCTGATTTAATGCTCTATGGAGGCGGCTTCTTCAGTCAACTTGATGTTCAAAATATGCAACAAATACGAGCTTGTCCAAAAAATCAATTGAATCAGCTGAGCTTGGCATTTGAAGATGACCGATTAGAAGACATGTTGTTTCGTTATAGAGCAAGAAATTACCCTGAAACACTGGATGAAGCGGAGAAAGAACAATGGCAAGCCTTTCGTCACGACCGTCTTACAAAAGAACATAACGACGGGCGTTTAACGTTAACCGCTTATTTTGAAAAACTAGATGAACTGGTTGTGAAGGCTGATTGGAATGAAGAGCAACAAGAACTGTTAGAAAATTTGATTAACTATGGTGAAGAGATTGCCGATAGTTTAGCGTCGGTAAATACTTAAACTGAGCAAAAAGTTGATGCCGATAGAATTAGAAAACAGTCAGACAAATGTGTTGCGAGAAAGCGTGTTCTTATTGGTAGAATACCCCGCATTATGCAAACTGAAGCTGAAGATCTGCTGAGATGTTTAGCTGGAACAGAACACTGGGTTATCAATCATTATAATTTAATAGGAAAGAGCATGGCTGAAACAGTAGACGAATTAACAGTGAGTTATACAGATGGCGGTATAGAAACAGTTAAAGAGTTGGATAAAATTATTCTTTCAAAAGGTGCTTGGGCAACCGTTATATACAAATACCAGGATTGGAACCGCACAAAAGAAGAATATGGGCCGGATAAATATACGATTCGTCGCTATCAAAAACGCAATGGCGAGTATCAGCAAAAATCGAAATTTAATATCTCCAGTGCCGCGCAAGCAGCAGGCATTATTGACGCGCTGCAAGGCTGGATAAAAGAATAAAGGGACTGGCTGAAACTGAAAGGGTATAAAAAGCCAGATAATCGTCTGGCTTTTTAATATGACACTCTATAAATACATCAGTTCGCAAGCTTACGTTAATGTTGTCTTTCACCGTAGAGCTTTGCATACAGGCCTTTTTGTTCAATAAGACTCTCGTGATTGCCTTGTTCAATAATGTTGCCGTCTTCAAAAACATACACATGATTCGCTTGTTTTACGGCACTTAATCGGTGGGCGATAATGAGGGTAGTTCGGTCTTTTAAAAACTCGCGCATGGCCCTATGTAACTGAAACTCGGTTTCACTATCAAGAGCCGATGTTGCTTCATCAAGAATGACGACCTTAGGTTGGCTTAGGATCATTCGGGCAATTGCCAGTCGCTGACGTTGCCCACCCGATAGACGTACACCTTGTCGACCCACGAGCGTATCAAGTTGCTTCGGCATCTGCTTGATCGTGTCTTCTAGCTGTGCAATAGATAAGGCAGTCCACAATTCTTGATCGTTTACTGTGCGCCCCATGCTCAAGTTGTCCCGCACGGTACTATTGAACAGTACGGGATGCTGAAGCACCGTTGCAACGTTGTCACGGACAGTATCAAAGCCTATTTTGTTAATGGGTATGTTATCAAAATAAATCATGCCATCGTTGATAGGGTATAGCCCAAGAAGTGCTTGGACTAGTGTTGACTTTCCCCCGCCACTTGCACCGACTAAAGCAATTTGTTGGCCTTGCTTGATCTTGAGCGAGATCCCATTCAGAACATCGGGGTATTGGCCATAAGAAAAATGAATGTTCTCCAGTTGAATAGACACGGTACGCTGACCTTTAAACGGGTCTATTTGATGGGGATATTGTGGTTCATCCTTTAAGGTGACCAGCGAATTAATGCGCCCGAGCGCGGCATTTGCAGAGAAAAAGCTTAACTGAATATTAAGTATTTCTTGTACCGGTCCCATCATAAACCAAAGGTAGCCAAAAACAGCGAACATCTGCCCAATAGATAGATCGGAATAAACAACCATGAACATGGCGATAGCACGAAAAACATCAAAACCAAATAAAAAAACCATAAAACTGAGGCGGTTTGCGCTATCGCTTTTCCATGAGTATCGACCTGCTTGAGTTTTGATGGCATTGGCTTTATTGACCAATAAACTTGTGTAATACCGACTTCGGTTATTAGCCCGTATTTCTCCAATGGCGTCGAGGGTTTCGGTTAAAGATTGTTGAAAGTCCTCAAAGGCCAAGTTTTCATTTGCTTTTAAATGCTTAACACGTTTGGCAAAGACGGTCGTGAAGTAGATGACAGCAGGGTGAAGAACGAGGATAAAAAGAGCCAATGGCCAATGTAGCCAGATTAAAACAATTGAGGTGCCTATAACGGTGAGAATTGCCACTAAGAGCTTACTGGTCGTATTTCCAATAAATTGATCAAGGGTTTCAATATCGGTAATGAAGTGGCTGGCAACGCTGCCACTGCCTACCGTTTCGTAATCAGCCATGGAAATTTTTTGTAAGCGATGCAATAAGCGTCGTCGTATCTGAAAGGTGATATCTTTAGCCGTTAGAGTAAACAGGCGCGTTTGTATGACGTTGAAGATCAGTGAGATAGCACGTAATACGAGCGTTAATAACAACAGGGCGAGAATGTATAAAATCGGGCTATGCCAGCTCGCAGGGGTTAATTTTTGAATGGTTTGGACGGCGAAATCTGGTTTTTGGAGTAACACCTCGTCAACTAAAAGGGGCATTAATAGAGGAACGGGAACACTCGCTAAAACTGCCAGCACGGCGATGATATTGGCTGTTAATAAAGTTGTTTGATGACGTTTTGCCATCTGATACAACGTTTGCCACGTATAGGCTGACTGAGCGAGTTGAGTTTTTTTCAATTTAAGTAAATTTGTCTTTCAAAGACAGCGTAGATTGGAATACACCCTATTTTAAATGATGAGCCTCCAGTGCGGTTGAAACAATCATGCTAAACATTGCATGGCATTTAATTATTATTCAACATTATGAACCCTGTAAGATAGAATAGGGTGCGTTACAAGTTGTTCTAGTCTTTGGGAGCGCATTCTTTTAGAGTTAAATATCTGGCTTTTAGGTTGTGAATTGATAATCAATGGGGTAGACGAGGTTTCTGCGCCCCATGTGAGTACACAACAGTTAATTGTGTCGTTATCTCTTGGTAAAGTGGCCGACGTTTTGCGGGGTATTTTGTCTTTTAAACTTGTGCATATTTGGTGAGGTGTCAGGAAATGAATATGGATTTAATATGGGGAGTTGTCATTGGAACCATTTTTGGTTTTTGTTTATCGGCTTTATTTAAAAAGGTAAATAACAGCAGCTCAAAAATAAAAGAGCTGGAAGCAGAACATGCAAAATATCGTAAACAAGTGGATGATCATTTCGTTAATACAGCCGTCTTGTTTAAAGGGTTAACAGATCAGTATCGAGATGTTTATCGCCACATAGCAAATGGAGCGGGTGAATTATGTTCTGATGAGGCAAAAGCGCTCCAAGTTGATATGGAAGAAACCGCTTTACTCGTCAATTCAGCTAAAGCAGCCGACGGTGCCGCTGACGAAATAGGGGATGATGCAAGCGAAACGCAAAAAGAAAAAGACCTTTTAGAAGGACGTAAAGAGCCACCGGCTGAAGTTAAGCTCGGTGAAGAACCTTCGAAAGAAGAGCAGATTCCGCTGGCTAGCGAGGTAGAAATGTCTGAGGACATTGCTAAAGAAGTTAGACACCAAGCCAATAAAAATAAAGTGTAATCCTTTGAGTCGGATAGGCATTTACTCGCTTGTATACAGGTGATTTGAAATAAAGGGTTGACCGGTTTTGTCCAATACTGCGAAGGCCGACATTTGGTTGGTGCTTGTTACCATTTTAGCGGCCATTAGCTGGATTTTCTCAAAAGAGGCTATTTTATTAATGCCTCCTTTGTTGTTTATCTGTTCGCGTTTCTTTTTAGCGGGGTTGCTGTTGCTTATCGTAGGGTTTAATCAGTTGGTTGAGCTAAGCTGGAATCAATGTCGGCAAGCGATAGGCGTTGGGTGTGTGTTTGCTATAGGGATGTGTTTCTGGGTGATGGGGCTTCATTCAGGGGTGAGTCTCAGTGTGGCCAGTTTTATCACCAGTTCAGCCGTCATTTTTTCTCCCATTATAGCTAAATTCATTTTTGATGAGAAAGTGCCGGCGACCACATGGTATGCCATTCCCTTTGCCTTAACAGGGCTTGCGTTTTTATCATTGTCAGGTGAATTTAAAGTACAAACAGGGCAGTTATTATTTGTTATGTCTGCGTTGTTTGTGGCACTTTTTTTTGTTCTAAACTCGCGAGCAGCCAACCACCGAGAGATTGTTAATTTGAAGGATGTCGTTCGTATTAGCGAGAAAGTACCCACGCTCCCTCTAACCGCCATTTCCTTGACAACGGTAGGTGTGCTGGTGGGTGCCCTATCCTTTTTTGTTGAAACCTGGCCGACGGTAACTGACAGTTTTTCTGCCAATTTACTTGGATGGGTTTTGGCCAGTGCGTTCATAGGCACTGCCTTACGATTTTTTATGCAAACCCATGCTCAAAGTCTGTCCAATAAAAGTCACGGTGTTGTCATTATGATTGTCGAACCTATTTGGACAGCTTTATTGGCCGCGGTCTGGTTTACTGAACGGTTGTCCGAGAAAGATTTAATAGGGTGTGTTTTAGTTTTTATTTCGGTGCTTATTCTACGCTGGTCACTTATCCGTGGGCTTTTTAGACGTAACGCACCCTAAAGAAAGCGCCTATAGTTTGAGAGGGTGTTTGTTTTGCGCCGGTCATCTCTCCAATCGTCGATTGATAGCGTAAAATGATTCATTGAGCGCTATAAAAGATGATCGTATCCCTTTAAAATATCCGCTTAATTTTGATTAACTTAACGGGCGATTCTATGATCATTAAACCAAAAACTCGTGGCTTTATTTGTACCACAGCACACCCTGTTGGCTGTGCTGAACATGTCAAAGAGCAGATTAAAGTAACGCAACAACAAGGAGCGGTTGATGGAGGACCTAAAAAAGTACTCGTTATAGGCTCATCAAGTGGTTATGGTTTAGCGTCTAGAATTACAGCGGCTTTCGGTTCTGGAGCCGCCACGGTGGGTGTGTTTTTTGAGAAGCCTGGGAGTGAAAAAAAGCCGGGCTCCGCCGGCTGGTATAACACGGCTGCTTTTGACGTTGAGGCAAAAAAAGCGGGTTTATATTCGAAACATGTAAACGGCGATGCTTTCTCAAATGAAGTGAAACAAAAAACCATTGATTTAATTAAACAAGATTTGGGTGAAGTGGATTTAGTCGTTTATTCTCTGGCCTCCCCAGTGCGCAAAGTGCCAGGGTCAGATCAATTAACACGTTCATGTTTGAAACCGATTGGTGAAACCTATCGTTCTACGGCTATTGATACAAATAAAGACGTCATTATTGAAGCAGAAGTAGAGCCCGCAACAGAGCAAGAAATACAAGACACCGTTACAGTAATGGGTGGCGAGGACTGGGAGCTTTGGATGGAGGCACTGAGTCAAGCTGGTGTGCTGGCTGAAGGGTGTCAATCTGTTGCCTATAGTTATATTGGAACGGCGATCACTTGGCCAATTTATTGGGACGGTGCATTGGGCAAAGCTAAAATGGATCTGGATCGCGCGGCAAAAGCGATTGATACGAAGCTAAAAGAAACGGGTGGTGGAGCGAATGTGGCGGTCTTAAAGTCTGTGGTAACACAAGCGAGCTCAGCAATCCCGGTGATGCCTTTGTATATTTCCATGGTGTTTAAAGTGATGAAAGAAGCAGGGCTTCATGAAGGTTGTATTGAACAGATAAACCGCTTATTTAGAACTCAGTTATATCAGGCTGGGGCAGAGAAGGACGTAGATGAGGCCAATCGTTTGCGGATGGACGATTGGGAGTTACGAGATGATATTCAACAACAATGTGTCGATATTTGGCCAACAGTCACAACTGAAAATTTATTTGATTTAACGGATTATGCAGGCTACAAAAAAGAATTTCTCAACCTGTTTGGTTTTGAATTTGACGCCGTTAATTATGATGAAGACGTCAATCCATTGGTAGAATTTGACGTGGAAACAGTTTAACAACCGGTTAAGTAAACACGATTTCTAATGGAATTTATAAAGATTTTTTATGGAAAAAAATGATGCGCATATCATTGTCCTAGGCAATGAAAAAGGGGGAACAGGCAAATCGACACTGGCTATGCATGTGGTTGTTGGCTTGCTTGAGAAAGATAAAAAAGTGGCGGTTATTGATTTAGATGCTCGTCAAAAGAGTGTGGCCAGGTATTTGCAAAATAGACAAAGCTTTATGGCGAATGGCGGCACGCATGTCGCTATGCCTGAGTTTGCCGTCATCATGCAATCGGGCGCTAGTGTCATAAAAGACAGAGAAGCGGAAGATCAAGAAAACCTGAAAACTGCACTGGATAAATTTAAAGACAACGTGGATTTTATTATTATAGATTGCCCAGGAAATGACACCTATTTATCACGTTTGGCACATGCATTAGCCGATACTTTGGTCACGCCTTTAAATGATAGCTTTATTGATTTGGATCTACTGGGTGAAGTCTCACCAACTGATTTTCAGGTTAAGAAACTCAGTTTTTATACTGAAATGGTGTGGGAAAGTCGTAAATTTCGCTCAGCCAGTGGTAAACCGCCGATGGATTGGATTGTTGTCCGTACACGGTTGGCCTCATTAGATTCAAGAAACAATAAACGTGTCCATGATGCTTTACAAGCTTTACAAAAACGCATTATGTTTCGTTATGTACCAGGCCTATACGAACGGGTTATCTATAAAGAACTTTTCCCCAGTGGGTTAACCATTTTGGATCTCGAAAAAATTAACAGTCTGTCTCACGTAGCGGCCAGGCAGGAAGTGCGTTCGGTGGTGGATAGTCTTAACGTTCTTTAATGAGTGTTGAATTGACGATAGAGCAGAAGCTCGTTGTTGTTGAAGAAACAACAAAATATATCCAATTAGCCAGTGAGCTATACAAAAGGCCTTACCCAATTATTCCGGTGAGATTTGATTTAACAGGGCACACGATTGGGATGTACCGGCAAGGCCCTAAGGGTAAGGTGATTCGATATAACCCATTAATCTTTGCTAAATATTTTAAAGAAAACCTTCGTGATACGGTGCCGCATGAAGTCGCGCATTATGTTGTTGATGTGCAGTTTGACAGAAAAAAAATAAGTCCGCATGGACAGGAATGGCGCTCTGTCATGAGACAATTCGGCGCAGAGCCTAGCCGTACAGCGCAATATGATCTCAGTGATATCCCTAAACGGCGCTATAAGACAGTCCCTTACCAATGTGAATGCCGCACTCACCAGTTGGGTATTCGTCGGCATAATAAAGTGCGTCAACGAAAAATGGACTACTATTGTCAACAGTGCGGTCAGCTCCTTAAGGCGGTGGAATGAGCTGGTTTGTATATATTATTGAAGCCAGCGATAACAGTTTATACACCGGTATCACAACGGACTTACAAAGACGATTCGATCAACATGCATCAGGCCAAGGGGCGAAATTTTTTAAAGGCAGACGCCCCGTTAGATTTGTATATTATGAAAACGCTGATAATCGACGTAGCGCGAGTATACGAGAAGCAGCAATAAAAAAGTTAACTCGACGGCAAAAGCAACAACTAATAGACGCTTGAATTGCTTAACTTTGACCTCATATTTTATTCATGAATGATTTCTTACGGGGTAAAAATGACAAATTCAATAAAAGTTGTATGCACCTATTGTGATAGGGTTAATAAGTTACCCAGTGATAAGTTAGGTGCCGGTGGAATCTGTGGCCACTGTAAGAAAAAGTTATTCTCAGGGCACTCTGCGACTTTAAAATCAGCGAATGCCCAACGTCATTTTGAACAGAGTGATATTCCCGTTGTGGTTGATTGCTGGGCTGGATGGTGCGGGCCCTGTCGATCGTTTGCCCCCACATTTGATCAAGCGATTAAAAAGCTGGAGCCGACAGCAAGGTTTGCTAAATTGGATACAGAAAATGAACAGCAATTGGCGGCCCGTTTTCAAATAAGAAGTATTCCGACCGTATTAGTGATAAAAAATGGTAAAGAAGTTGCGAGACAGGCGGGTGTGATGACTTTATCGCAGTTAGAGCAGTGGTTAAAAACGCACATTGCTTAGTGTTACAAAGCCGTTATATTGAGTTAACTTCTTAAGTTTCGACGTTTGAAATTTATACCATGTTAATGGCGCACAATGGGTTCATCTGTTGCGCCGGGGTGGAAAAGTTGCTCAATATCGATGGCATCGAAAGAGTAAGGCTGGTTGCAAAAATCACAATGCGTCTCTACGTGACCTTTTTCCTCAAGAAGGGAAATGAGCTCTTCATATCCCAGCGTCAGTAAGCCAGCTTCAACTTTTTTTCTAGAGCAATCACACTTAAATTGCACTGTTTGAGGTTCGTAAAGCGTTACCGATTCTTCATGAAATAAACGGTGAAGAATATTTTCCGGTGTTAAATGAAGCAATTCATCGTTGGTGACGGTATCGGCCAGCATCTCTACCCGTTCCCAGTCGATTTGTTCGCCAGCTTGTGCGGGTAATTCTTGAAGTAAGAATCCAACAGCCTTGTTTTCGTTTACAGCAAACCAGAGGCGAGTTTTAAGTTGTTCGGATTGTTCGAAGTAAGACTCAAGCGCGTTGGACAGTGTTTCACCTTCAAGGTTGACGATGCCCTGATAAGCTTGACCCTTTGATGGCTTGAGTGTGATAACGAGTTTACCATTGGCAACGAGCGAAGATAAGTTTCCTGATTGAATTTCATCGTTCCAATGGGCTAAGCCACGAACATGTTGTTGTTTATTAGCCTGAGCAACCAGCAGGGTAATAGGGCCATCCCCCTGAATTTGTAAAATTAAAGAGCCGTCAAATTTTAATGTGGCTGATAAAAGAAGTGAAGCAGCCAGTGTTTGACCTAATTGCTCAGCAACAACAGTGGGGTAATGATGCAAGGCTAAGGCGTCTTGAAAGGTGGTATCTAACGTGATGATTTCGCCGCGTATTCCCAGTTCTTTAAAAAGAAATCGACATAATTGGTCTTTGTTCTGGTCTGACATAATGGGTTTTCCTGCGAATCGCCTTTTCATAAAAAATAGTCGTGGGTATTATATGATGGAATGAGAGTCGATGCTGGTGAGCGTTGATTTTCTTTATAGGGTAAAATACTGAATATGTTAGCGGATAAGACCAGTTTACCGACCAAAAATCAGGCTTTGCCGGGTAGAGAGACGCCGATGCCAGTAGCGAGAACACATGCTGTTTACTCGGGTCATACGCTATCGCCTCCGTTCCCTGATCATTGTCAGACAGCGATGTTTGGTTTAGGCTGTTTTTGGGGTGCTGAACGCACATTTTGGCAATTAGAAGGCGTTTATTCTACGGCTGTAGGTTATGCGGCAGGCTATACACCTAATCCAACGTATGAAGAAGTTTGCTCTGGGCAAACAGGGCATAACGAAGTTGTTTTGGTGGTGTATGACCCCGCAGTTATTTCGTACCCACAGTTGTTGAAAACTTTTTGGGAGTCGCATAACCCTACACAAGGGATGCGACAAGGGAATGATTTGGGAACTCAATACCGTTCGGGGATTTACTACCTTTCGAAAGACCAGGCTCAGTTAGCAGAAAAAACGCGAGATGCCTTTCAACAGACATTAAATAAGGCAGGCTACGGTGCGATTACCACCGAAGTGTTGCCGGCGCCCAAATTTTATTATGCAGAAGATTATCACCAACAATATTTGGCTAAAAATCCAAACGGTTACTGTGGGTTAGGTGGCGTAGGACTTAGATTGGATGAGCCAGTTTAGGTAATTCCCAATGTATGGCTGTTTTGCCGTGCTGTTTTAGATAGTCATTGGTCTTACTAAAATGTCGACAGCCGAAAAACCCGCGATGTGCTGATAGCGGTGATGGGTGAGGGGCCTTTAAAATCAAGTGCTTTTTAGTATCAATAAAAGCCCCTTTTTTTTGTGCATAGCTGCCCCATAATAAAAAAACGACGTTTTGATTTTGTTGGGCAACCGTTTCTATGATTTTATCGGTGAACCTTTCCCAACCTTTTCCTTGATGCGAGTTTGCTAGATTGTATTCAACTGTTAAGACACTATTTAATAGCAAGACACCTTGCTTAGCCCAGCTTTCTAAGCAGCCATGTAAGGCATGAGGAATCGTTAAGTCGCTTTGCAATTCTTTGTAAATATTTCGTAAAGAGGGTGGTATTTTTACATCTGGTTGAACAGAAAAGCACAGGCCATGTGCCTGGTGAGGCTGATGATAAGGGTCTTGACCTAAAATAACGACCTTGACTTCTTCTAAAGGGGTTAATTCGATGGCTTGAAACCAATTTGATGAATGCGGATAAATGATTTTATGGTCGTTTTTTTCAAGCCGTAAAAATTCTTTCAGTGTGAGCATATAAGGCTTGTTTAATTCCTCGTCTAGAAAGGGTTTCCAGCTTTTAGCATTGCTTAAAGGCATCAGCTTAGGTGTTGATTTTTGATGAGAGTTGACGAGCGCGTGCCAACAAGGCATCCGAGTTATCGAGCCCATCTATGAAGCGTTGCGGAATGCCATTGATACCCACTTGCGCACCGACAAGCGCTCCAGTCAGCATGGCGCGGGCCATATTTTGCCCTCCGCCATTAATGGCATGTAAAACGGCGGATTCAAAATTGTCCGCAAAACGTGCGGCTAAGTAATAACAGGCGGGGAACTGGTGATAAACCGCACACGGCATACCGTAGACGATAGAGACTTTCCAAGCGGGTTGAATTAAATCCTCTGATGCCGCTTGGGCAATGCTTGAAGGAGTTAATAGGGCATCTGGTGAGGCAAAAGTACCTGCACCTGATGGTTTGCTGCCCGGGATAGTCATGGCGTGAAACGGTAGTGTCTGATCTTTGACTAATTGCATGAGTTTGCTAGATAAATGTTGATCTAAGGGGTGCCCTTGTATCAACATGCTTAAAACAGCGCCATAGGCAACAGTCAGTGCGTTGATGGTTTCATCACATTGCGTTAATAAGGTATTACGCGACACGGTACTTGCTAACTTGCTGGGATTGGTTGCATAGCGAACAGCAAGTGCGAGTGTGCGCTCAGCGGCTTCAGTGTTATCAGTAAAACCAGCGACTTGACCCCAGGGTTTATTGTGTTGTGTTCGAAGAGCCCAGGCTTCACGGATAGATTGACTGGTAAATCCTCCCGGGCCTACATTGGGCGTACCATCTAACAGGGGGAATAATTCAGTATCTAAACGGTGACAAAAATCAGCTTCGTTGTAGTCATCGTAGGCGATGATAGAGTCGACAAGCATATTTAAAATTAAGCCAGATTGAGACTGCTGCCCAGCTTTCATGCCCCCGTGATAACGGTCTGCTTGAGGGTCGGTATAATCGTTTATCCAAGGGCCATATTGCTGACGCAGTACGTCAAGGTTGTAATACCAGTGTGGCCCTAGGCCCAAGGCATCTCCGATATACGCCCCCATAATGGCACCTATAGCGCGATCTTGGATGGTGATATTTGCCATGCGAAGTCCCTGTGCTTAATTTTTTGTTGTTATAGCATTTTGTAAGCAGTTTCGCATCTAATTAAAGCAAAGTGGTGTTCTCTGTTAAAATGAGCGGATGAATAGCGCAGATAAAATTAAAACAAGGTTTAACAAGCTACAAAAAAGGTTGCGGCGTGAAATGGGGCAAGCGATTGCGGATTACAACATGGTGGAAGAGGGTGACCGAATCATGGTCTGTTTGTCTGGTGGCAAAGACTCCTACACAATGTTAGATATTTTAATGAATTTACGTAGAAGCGCGCCCGTGAGCTTTGATTTGTTGGCGGTCAATTTAGATCAAAAACAGCCGGGTTTCCCTGAACATGTCTTGCCCGAATATTTACAATCATTGGATGTGCCTTATCATGTGATTGAGCAAGATACCTATAGCGTTGTTAACCGTGTTGTGCCGGAAGGAAAAACAACCTGTGGGTTATGCTCAAGAATGCGCCGAGGTGCTCTTTACGCTTATGCTGAGGAGCATGGCTATAATAAAATTGCACTGGGGCATCATCGTGATGATATTGTGGAAACGTTTTTTCTTAATATGTTTTATGGTGGGCAACTCAAAGCCATGCCTACCAAGTTAAAAAGTGATAATGGCAAACATATTGTGATTCGTCCCCTCTCCTATTCGAGAGAAAAGGATATCGCTGAATTCGCTGAATTGAAGCAGTACCCGATTATTCCGTGTAATTTATGTGGTAGTCAGGAAAATTTACAGCGCGTACAAATGAAAAAAATGCTGGAACAATGGGATAAGGAATGTCCCGGTCGCGTAGAAACGATTTTTAATAGCTTGAAGAATATAAAGCCGTCTCAATTGTTAGATAGGCAACAGTTTGACTTTGAAAACCTCACTCAACAGGTGGACGTTGATATGACTAAGAGAAGTCATCCCATCGTATTTTCAGCCATGTCGGCAAATAAATAAGCATGTGCAGGTCTTTTTTATTACGTTGGGCCCTCTCTTTTTGGGTTAAATCGACAGTATTACCGAACGATAATAAGTGGCTACAATCCTTAAAAGGGAAAAAAGTCTGTTATGTCACGTACAGCGACGCTTGTTCAAAACAAAGGGTCTTAGAGCGAGTGTGTAAAGACCTTGATTTACCACTGCCCTCGAATGGGATTGAGCTGGCAACCACACGAGAGCCCGCAGCTTTATTTTCATTAGAGAAGATTAAAACTCGAGAATCATTACCTGCGCCGCCACGCTTGGCAACATTAATTGATGCAGTGGAATCTTCAGATAAAGATATTTTAATCGTGCCGGTGTCGATTTTTTGGGGGCGTGGGCCTCGAAAATCTGGCAGTTTTTGGAGTAACTTATTTACGGATGAAGGGGTAAAATCCAATGCCTTTTCACGAGGACTCACCATTTTATTTAATGGCCGTTCCACGTTACTTCAGTTTGGAGAGCCTGTTTCTCTAAAACAACTGAAAGCCGACGGGCAAAAAACCCATTTTTTAACAAGAAAATTAACACGTGTTTTGCGTGTTCATTTTGCTAGAACCCGTTTAATTGCAATAGGGCCTGATCAGGTATCGCCGAAAAAGTTGGCTGCAGATCTTATTAACACTGATCTCGTGCAACAAGCCATTCAACGAGAAATAAAGCGCAATAAACTGTCTAAGCCAGCGGCAGAAAAGCAAGCTAAAGCATATGCCATTGAAATTGCCGCTGTTATAAATATTCGTGCGGCTCTTGTCCTTGAAAAAATCCTGGGTTGGTTGTGGAATAAATTATACGATGGCATTGTTCTTCACCATTTTGCCAGAGTAGAGCGTTTATCTAAAGAACATCAGATTATTTATGTGCCGAGTCATCAAAGCCATATGGATTATTTGGTTTTATCATATGCGTTGTTTACGCGAGGCCTTGCTGCGCCACATGTGGCTGCTGGTATTAACCTCAATATACCCATCGTTGGGCCTTGGATCAGGCGTTGCGGTGCTTTCTTTTTACGCCGCTCTTTCAAAGGCAATGCGTTATATGGGGCTGTGTTTGAAGCCTACATGGGCTATTTAGCCAGCAAGGGTACAGCGATAGAATATTTTGTAGAAGGGGGGCGGAGTCGCACGGGCCGAAAGCTTAAAGCTAAGCCGGGTTTATTGGCGATGAGTGTTCGAAGCTACCTCAGAAATCATAAACGTTCGGTTGTTTTTATTCCGGTCAATTTTGCCTATGAAAAACTGGTAGAAGGTGGAACCTACGTTAACGAATTAAGTGGCAAACCAAAGAAATCAGAGTCAGTAATAGGGGTGCTAAGGTCGTTTAAAGCCTTGAAAGATAACTTTGGCCAAGTGCATGTGAATTTTGGTTCTGCCATCCATTTGGACCAATTGATTGAGGCGGAATGCCCAAATTGGCGTCGTGAAGAGCGAGCTGATGACAAGGAACTGGTTAACACGTTGGTGAGTAAACTTGGCACGAAAATCATGTCGGGTATTAATGAAGCGACCCATGTGAACTGTATTGGTTTATTAGCGATGGTGTTGCTGAATACCTCTCAACAGTCAATGAGTGAAAGCAATGTGATCCGGCAATTAGAATTGTATTTAGCATTACTCGATGCCGCGCCATATTCTAAAGATGTGACGCGCATTCAAGAAAGCCCAAAGGCAATAATTGCCTACGGCGAAGAGTTTGGCCTTTTAAAACGAAAAGCTGCCGAGGCGGGTGATCAGTTATACGTTGAGGGAAGTCATGCTGTATTGATGACGTATTTTAGAAATAATATTATTCATTTATTTGTTTTGCCTTCCTTTATCGCGTGTTGTTTTTTGAGTCATCAGTCGTTAAAGAGTAAACAGGTGATACATTGGTTCAGGTTGGTGTATCCGTTTTTGAAAGATGAATTGTCCATGTGCTGGAGCCGCCGGCAAATCACTCATACAGCGAAAAAAGTAATAGATTGCCTGGTTGATCAGGGTTTAATTAAACAATCAGGCGAGACCTTGTCGGTTAATGATCATCAGAGTCAAACGGTGAGTTTTTTATCACGCGGTGTACTGATGAGTTTGGAACGTTATTATCTGACTGTATTAATCTTGAAACAAACGGGTCAAGGTGTTTTGACGCGTTTTGAGTTGGAAAAAAGCTGCGGTGAAATGGCTGAAAAGCTCTCTGAACACAATGGCTTAAATTCCCCCGAATTTTTCGATAAAGTATTATTCAAAGGGTTTATTGAAATGCTTTATAACGAAGGCATTATTTGGGTGGATGATAAAGGTAAGTTGACCTATGGCAAGGCGTTAGTTTCCATTATTGAAGACGCGGGTCTGGTGATGAGTCAGCAGGTACGTAACAATGTCCACGAGCTTATTGAATCGTAAAGTCAGGTTAACTGCTCAAAAATTCTAAACCCGGCAATGTAGGTGCCTGCCGCGGACCCAAGGGTGCTGAATAGGAAGACCAATAAGGTGCGAGAGACTCTATTTTTCCACCATCCTCCAAGGTTAACCGTATCCGACTTTAGTGTTGAAAAATCACCTACGCGAGGTTTTCTGATCCACGCTTCGGTTGCCGCTGTTACCATGCCCGCACCAACGGTTGGATTAAGGGATGTTAAAGGGGCGGCTATAAATGCGGTGATGATGGTGAGTGGGTGTGCGTTGGCCAGTAAAGCGCCAAGTGCAGATAATCCACCATTAATGACCACCCATTCGATGACTAATTGCCAGCCTAATTCTGGCGCTCGGTTAAAACCAATGCTAAATCCAATGAAAACCAACGCAACAATAAACCATGGAATCAGTTTAGGCCAACGACTAGGGGCAGGAATAGAATCCAATTCTTCAAGGCTTTTTATATCGTTGAGTTGAGATTCAAGATAGCCTTTAATGCCTTTTAAATGACCTGCGCCAATGACAGCAAGAAGGGTCTTATATTGCCCCGAGTTTGCTTCGTTAAATAAACGATGCGCCATGTATTGATCTCGCTCATTAACCAGAGGGGTGTAAATCTCACTCGATGATTCGGCAAATTGAGAAAAAGTAGCCTCTAAAACATCACCTTCTTTGAGTTTTTCAATGTCCTCTTCACTCACTTTTTCTGAGAACATCACGCTGCCGAGCAAACCAGAAAAAAGTTCCATGCGTTTCCACCATGGCACATTTCGATAAACTCGCTTTAACGTGATCCCCACCTCACGGTCAATGAGTAAAACGGGCGTTTGCGATTGTTTTGCTAATTCTGCAGCCATTTTCATCTCTGCACCGGGCTCAATACCCATTTCATCAGCCATTTTCTGTTGAAACGCACCCAGAGCTAAACTGGCTGTTACCATAGAGGCTTTACCCGTTTTAATGACATTGAATAAGTCCAATTGAGCTAAGCTGCTAGGGTCAATCAAGGCGTTGTAGCGACTCGGGCAAAGTTCAACCGCGACGGCATCGTAATCGTTGGAGGTAATGAGCGATTTTACGGCCTCTTCACTTGTTTTGGAAACGTGAGCAGTACCGAGCAGGGTGATGTCACAGCCGTTAATAGTCACGTTTTCTATGGGTTGATCTACGTCGTTTTTTAAAGACATTCTTTAGCGTGTTGGTTTAGGTCAATACTGTATTATCGTTGAAATTGAAAGTGTTCGCCCAGTCTTTTCCGACTAAAAAGATACGCTTGACTTCATGCGGTGTTGATTGGCCTGGCAAAAAACCTGATAAACACAAGGGGCCTGAAGGTGTCTTATCTAAAAAGTACTGAAGAATATCTTCGGCGCGATAATACGTTTCATTTGCGTTATAGGGTTGAGAGGCCAACCATTGATTTTTAGTTAAAGGTTGCCACTGAAAAGCTGATGATTTGAAGTTTTCTAAAAAGTGATTTGCTCGAACCCATTGTCCTCGCTGATGCGTGTTTGCAATTAACTGAGGGAGTGTTGAACTTGAAGTGTCGATGGGGTGAAACAATCGGCCTTTCATTAGGCAAACATGCTCATCAATGGAAATATTCAGCTGTTGAAGTTGCTGTTTGGCTATCGGATGAGCAGAGAGTTTACTCTGCCGCGTTTGCATCGACTTATATTTAATGTCTAACCGGTCTTTTAGCATGGGACCAACCCAACATAAATGTTGCGGAGTATTTTTTATGCCCAGATAAAACTTACAAGCAACTTCCCAGTGTTGGACGTTGCCGCTAACAGCGTCTTTTACAATAAAGTCAAATTCACCAAGGGTCTTGCCGGCATCCCGTATTTGCAGATTTTGGATGAGGAGTTGGTAGCGATCATTATGCTCAAACCAATAACGGAGCAAGGTTTCAAAGTAATGACCCAACCGATAGTCGTTTTGTTTGTTTAACAGCTGAGTCAGCTTGCTGGGGTCTTGGTCAAGCGCTTTTAGTTGTGGTTTGAAATTCTCATAGGCTTGTGTCCAATCGCTCGTTTTAGTCCAATTGATGAGGTGTTTTTGCCCCTGAATAATGGGTGGGCTGGTAATGGCCCAGGCCAGGTCTTTTACGAGTGTATTTTTCAGTAACAGTGTGTTTGCCAAAATATAGAATTAAGCACTGTCTGGGCTGTTAAATAATAAATATAAATCGATCACACAATCGGGGATTTTTTCGGCCATTTCATCGAGTAACTCTTCGTTTTGGCTGATAGCGTCCAGTTCATCATCCAATAATTCAGAACAGCTGAGAATCGGCAAGGTGAGCTCCGCTACGTCTTCTGGATGAGATTTAAACCACGCATTCTCTTGTGCAAAGACACCTTGCATAAACCCACAGGACCAGAGGGTCAGAAACTCTTCATCAGACGTCTGTTCGTTTTTGGTCAGCGCAGGAAAATCGCCCAGCAACAAAGCCTGTTCAATATTTTTTTGTAATTCGATAATGGCTTTTTTGACAGAAGAAGGGGCTGCATTATCTGCCAGAATTTCATTCAGAATTTGTTCTTGAGTGAGATTGCCGGGTTGCACAACGAGACTGGTTAAAAAGCCGTGCATTTCATCAAAATACATGGCGTCGTCTGTCAGTTCGTCAGAATTAAAAAAAGTGTCCAGAATATCCATAGCCTTTAATTTAATGCAATTGATTTTATCGATTATGGCTGCCATCGCACCACGGCTTATCAGCAGATTGGCCGCAGCCACAGATAAACAGCACGTCATCTTTTTCAGCTTTGTAGATCAGCGGGCGGGCGTTTTCAACTCGTTTGTGGTTGCCGTCACAATGCGGCGCGTTTTGAGTTTTTCCACATTGGCAAATATACATTTCTTCATCTTTTTTTACGCTGACAGAGTAGGGTGATTTAAGGGAGTACATAATGAATGCCTTTAAAAAAGTTAAAGTAAAGTTGAACGTTATTAATGAAAGGCAATGATAGTTTTATAAAACCCGCCTGCCGATGATTTAAACTGTAATAATGAGGTTCAACGTTATCGAATGGTTTTTTTTCCTAAAAAAGATTACGGTAACACGTCATCTTTAACACTATAAAAACGTATGGAAACATTAACACAACTGCTTAACTCAATCAGTCATTTTGTTTGGGGACCTGTTATTTTGGCTTTATTGCTGGGAACAGGGATGTATCTAATGGCCGGGCTCAGGCTGCTGCCGATTCGTCAATTACCGGCTGCTTTTTCATTGCTTTGGCGTGGCAGGCGGAGTAAAGATAAGGGCGACATCAGCCCATTTAACGCCCTGATGACCTCGTTAGCGGCAACAATAGGCACCGGTAATATTGCTGGCGTTGCGACCGCTATTTTTTTAGGAGGCCCGGGCGCTATATTTTGGATGTGGTTAACTGCTTTAGTTGGGATGGCAACCAAATATGCTGAAGCCGTTCTAGCAGTTAAATACCGCGAAGTAGATGAGCGTGGCGCCTATGTCGGTGGCCCGATGTATTATATTAAAAACGGATTGGGTCAACGCTGGCAATGGCTGGGTCTGTTATTTTCTATCTTTGGTGGTATTGCTGCTTTTGGGATTGGGAATACGATTCAGGCTAATTCCGTTGCTGATGCCTTGAATAGTACGTTGGGAATTGCTACCTGGCAAACTGGCACCGTGATGGCTGTTGTGGTTTATGCGGTGTTAGTCGGTGGAATTAAACGTATTGGTTTTGTCGCTGCTAAATTAGTCCCTTTTATGGCAATTGCTTATGTACTGGGCGCTGGTTTTATTATCCTCCAAGAGATTGACGCTGTTCCTTTGGCTCTCCAATTGATTGTTAGTGATGCTTTTACTGGTACGGCAGCAACTGGAGGATTTGCAGGAGCAGGCGTCATGGCGGCAATTCGCTTTGGTGTCGCTCGTGGAGGTTTCTCTAATGAAGCGGGCCTTGGGACAGCCCCTATTGCTCATGCTGCAGCAAAAACAAATAACCCTGTACAACAAGGCAAAATTGCTATGTTAGGCACCTTTATAGACACGATGGTTATTTGCACAATGACAGCGTTAGTGATTATTTTAACGGGCAGCTGGACGAGCGGAGAAACGGGTGCGTCACTGTCTGCATATGCTTTTCGGGTGGGTTTGCCTGGTTATGGAGGGTATGTTGTTAGTTTTGGTTTAGCAATTTTTGCACTAACAACCTTGCTGGGTTGGAGTTATTACGGTGAGCGATGTGCTGAATATATTTTGGGCGTGGCTGTTATTCCTTGGTATCGAATGATGTGGGTCTTAGCGATCCCTGTAGGCGCAGTGATGGATTTAAATTTATTATGGTTATTAGCAGATGTCTTAAATGGTCTGATGGCTATACCTAACTTGATCGCCTTGTTGCTGCTCAGCCCGATTGTTTTTAAGTTAAGCAGAAAGCCTTGAGGCGTAACTAAGCTTTCATAGAAGGCTGAGTTTTGTGGGTGAGGCGCCGGGAAGTGAGTAAAAATACCAGCCATTTTTCAAAAAAATAATTTAAAGTCCATTTGTTATTTAAGATGTCTTTAGGCGATGAGCTTCGATGTTCGCTGGGTGTTCCGTTTTCACGTAAGTGGATGACTTCTACCGATTTAGTATCCAGATAAATTCGGCATTTAAAACAAGTGGCTGAGGCGTTTTGTTCCGTATGCGCTTGATTAAAATTCACAGTGTAGGTGAAAGGCCCTGAAGACAATACTTGGGTGTGGATGAAAGGGCTATGAAACTCGCCTTGATTGATTTTTGGTATTAATCGTAATAACTTTGCGTAATTTTCTTCACAAAGCATTTGAAGGCAAAAGGATTTATTGACCGGTCTAACGGTGTGTAGCATCAGAGGCTGTATAAGTTGCACTTGATGTATCGCTTTCCCAAACAGTCACCGCTTTAACGGGAAACCCACCTCTGTCCACATGCTCATAAATCAGCTTTGCAAGAAATTCTGCTGTCGGGTGTTCAGCAACGACCATAATACGCTCCCCGGCTTCTTGAAGCATCGGTAAAACAGGGTCATCCTGATGTAAAAGCATGGTGTGATCAAGGGTCTCCTGAATCCATTGCTCAGCAAATGTTTTAATGTCGGAGAAATCACAAACCATGCCTTGTTCATTAAGGTCTTCTGACTCAAGTGTAATGGCCACACGCGCTGAGTGACCATGTAAATGGCGACACTTGCCAGCGTGATTCATAAGACGGTGGCCGTAGCAAAAGCTTAAATTTTTGGTGACTCGATACACATCTTTCCTTAACTTAAAGACCCTTTATGCCCTCAATACTAGCGGCTACCTCATAGCTCTTGTCATCAGTGAGGGTGACGCGTGTAATTTCAATAATAGCATTTAAAGGCGGCGTTAAGGGGTTTGCAGGGACAAGAGTTATTTCCAAGGAGCAGCCTTGGGTTAATTTTTGTTTCGTTGTAAAGAGAATGCCGGCCGCACTTAAATTGAGACAGTTGGCTGTCCCGTTTGCTCCAGTGCCTGGGTGAGTATACGTCATCTCACATTCGGCTTCTGCACGGCTGAATTTTCTATGTTCGGTTGAAGAGGGCATGTCTCATTTTGTATTGAATTAAGCGAGCGGCTATCGGCACAAGTTTATCGTAAATTTTTCAAAAAGTATCGATTATTTGCTGCTTCAAGGCAGCTGTTGAAAAGGGGGCTTTGTGATAATGATTTTACTTGTAAAAGGCAGGTTATTTTGGCAGTATCAAGTTAGTTTTTTGATTAATGAAGTAACGTGGCTATAAGAGGGCAGCTTTAAGTTACTGGATTGAGACCCTACATTATAAAATTTTGAGGAGAATCAAGATGAGTCAACGAATTGCATTAGTGACCGGTGGTACGGGTGGTATTGGTGAAGCAGTGTGTCAGCGTTTTGTAAAAGACGGTTATAAAGTCATTGCGGGTTATCATAACAAAGAGAAAGCGCGAACATGGCAAATTGCTCAAAAAGAGGCGGGTTTTGATATTGAGATAGTTCATTGTCCAGTGACGGATTTTGAGGCTTGTGGTAGGGCTATTAAGTGGGTAGAAGATAATGTGGGTCCTATCGATATTTTAGTTAATAATGCGGGCATAACGAAAGACGGTATGTTTAAGAAAATGCCGATTGAACGTTGGAATGAGGTGATTGAGACTGATTTGAATAGCGTGTTCAATATGACTCGTCAAATTTTTGAGGGCATGATCGAGCGTGGTTTTGGGCGTATCATTAATGTGTCTTCGGTGAATGGCCAGATGGGTCAGGTGGGACAGGTGAATTATTCTGCAGCCAAAGCGGGAATGCATGGTTTTACCAAGGCATTAGCTCGTGAAACGGCGCGAAAGGGTGTGACAGTCAACACCATTTCGCCCGGTTACGTTGCGACGCCAATGGTGATGGCTATTGCCGAAGAGGTGCGAAAAAAAATTGAAAATGGTATCCCTATGGGCCGTTTATGTACGCCAGAAGAAATTGCACATGGCGTCTCATTTTTGGCCAGTGAACTAGCAGCTTATACAACAGGGTCTGATTTGAGTATGAATGGCGGTTTATTCATGCACTAATGCCGGAGTGAGGTTTTTTTGGGACGACCTTTTTTATAATTAATGAAAGTATAGGAGAAGAAATGTCGGAAGTTCATGTACATAAAGTGCCCGCTGATGTGGCAGCAGGTGCTCACATCAATAAAGCGCTATATGAAAAGGAATATAAACGTTCAATTGAAGATATTGAAGGTTTTTGGAATGAAAAAGCGAGAGAATTTTTAACCTGGTCTAAGGACTGGGGGAAGACGGTTGAGTACGATTTCCCAAAAGGCAACGTCAAATGGTTTGAAGGAGGGGCACTTAATGCCAGTGTTAACTGCCTGGATCGTCACTTGGATGTTCGAGGAGATCAACCTGCAATTATCTGGGAAAGCGATGACCCAGAGATCGATAAAACGTATACCTACAAAGAATTACATGCAGAAGTTTGTCGTTTTGCCAATGGTTTAAAGGCGCAAGGTGTAAAAAAGGGAGACCGTGTCTGTATTTATATGCCCATGGTAGCCGAAGCGGCGATTGCTATGCTCGCCTGCGCTCGAATCGGAGCGGTTCACTTGGTGGTTTTTGGCGGCTTTTCGCCCGATGCGCTAAAAGATCGCATCGTTGATTCTGAAGCAGCGGTTGTTATTGTGACGGATGAAAGCGTCCGTGGCGGTAAAGCGGTTCCCCTAAAAGCTAATGCGGACAAAGCCCTGGAGGGCTGCCCATTGGTAAAGTCGGTTGTCGTTGTTCAGCGAACCGGGGGGGAAATCGATTGGATGGAAGGTCGTGACGTCTGGTATCACGATTTGGTCGAAAAGGCCTCGGTTGATTGCCCACCTGAAGAAATGGACTCAGAAGACCCTTTGTTTATTCTTTACACCTCGGGTTCGACGGGTAAACCCAAAGGTGTTTTGCATACCACAGGCGGTTATTTGCTGCATGCTGCGATGTCGCATAAATATATTTTTGATTATCACGACGGTGATATTTACTGGTGTACGGCCGATGTGGGCTGGGTAACAGGGCATTCGTATATTGTTTACGGCCCATTGGCGAATGGTGCGCAAACCTTAATGTTTGAAGGTGTGCCGACTTATCCGGATGCATCCCGTTTCTGGAAAGTATGTGAAAAGCATAAGGTGAATATTTTCTATACGGCTCCAACAGCCATTCGCGCATTAATGGCAAAGGGCGATGCTTATGTAGAAGCCTGCGACTTAAGTCGTTTGAAAATACTGGGTAGTGTGGGTGAGCCTATCAATCCAGAAGCCTGGGAGTGGTATTACAATACAATAGGTGGTGGTCGTTGCCCGATTGTTGACACCTGGTGGCAAACTGAAACAGGGGGCATTTTGATGACGCCGCTTCCAGGTGCAACCGATTTAAAACCGGGGTCTGCCATGCAACCTTTCTTTGGTGTGGAATTTGGCTTGGTCGATAATGACGGGAACGAAGTGACAGGGAATCCAGCAGAAGGTATTTTGGTGATCAAAAAACCATGGCCGGGTATGTTCAGAACTTTATTTGGTGATCACCAGCGGTATATTGATGCCTATTTTGCTAATTATCCCGGTTATTATTTCCCCGGTGATGGTGCGCGTCGTGATAAAGATGGCGATTATTGGATAACAGGGCGAGTGGATGATGTGATTAATGTATCTGGCCACCGTATGGGAACAGCTGAAATTGAAAGTGCGCTGGTTCTGCATCCAGCAGTTGCTGAAGCCGCTGTTATTGGTTATCCACATGAGATTAAAGGGCAAGGTATTTATACATTTGTTACTTTAATGGACAGTGTTGAGGCCACGGATGAGTTGCGTACGGAGTTAATCAATCATGTGCGTAAAGAGATTGGCCCTATTGCCTCTCCTGATGTTATTCAGTGGGCGCCTGGTCTACCAAAAACACGCTCTGGAAAAATTATGCGTAGAATTTTGCGTAAAATTTCTGAGAACTTAATTGATGAGCTGGGTGATACATCGACTTTGGCCGACCCATCAGTGGTTGACGACCTGATCGCCAATCGGCCTCATAAGTCATAACATTGGAACTAAAAAAACCCGCTTAAGAGCGGGTTTTTTTAGCGAAGAAAAAAGTTTTAATTTGGTAAAGAAGGGAAATCAAGCCCCGCCATTTTTTGCATAACGCGAACCACTTGGCAGCTGTAACCAAATTCATTGTCATACCAAAGGTATAAGACGCAAGAGTCACCCGTTGCAATCGTTGCCTTTGAATCAATTGTGCAGGCTTTACGAGCGCCCACTAAGTCGGTTGACACAATTTCTGTAGACGTTGTGAAATCAATTTGTTCACGCATAGAAGAATGCAGAGCTGTTTCGCGTAAAAAGTTATTTAGCGCGCTTTTATCGGTCTCTTTTTCTAAATTCAAATTCAGAATAGCCATGGAAACATTCGGCGTAGGAACGCGAATCGCATTGCCTGTTAATTTACCTTCTAGTTCAGGAAGTGCTTTGGAAACAGCTTTAGCAGCGCCTGTTTCAGTTAATACCATGTTTAGTGCGGCAGCACGGCCACGTCTTTCACCTTTGTGGTAGTTATCGATTAAGTTTTGGTCGTTAGTGTACGAATGTACGGTTTCAACATGGCCTTTTATAATGCCGAATTCATCGTTGATGGCTTTCAATGTTGGCGTGATGGCATTAGTGGTGCAGCTAGCGGCAGAAATAATACGGTCTTCAGGCTTGATATCATTGGTGTTGACGCCGAAAACAATGTTTTTTACGTCTTTACCTGGTGCTGTTAATAAGACCTTTTTAGCCCCTTTTGATAGGAAGTGCTCACTGAGTTCGGCGTCATCGCGTCGAATACCTGTGTTATCAACAATGAGCGCGTCTTGAATGCCGTATTGGGTGTAATCAATTTCCTTAGGGTGGCTCGCATAGATCACTTGAATCAAGTTGCCATTAGCCATAATGGTATTGTTTTCTTCGTCAACTTTAATCGTCCCTTTGAAAGAACCGTGCACAGAATCACGACGGAGCAAGCTGGCTCTTTTCTGCAAGTCATTATCGCTTCCTTTGCGAACAACAACAGCGCGTAAGCGCATTTTATTACCAGATCCTGTCCGTTCAATCAGTAAGCGAGCTAACAGGCGGCCGATACGTCCAAATCCATAGAGAACAACGTCTCTGGGCTCGGAAGTTAATTGTTCTTGTACTTGGCGAATGCCCTCGCCCAGTTTTTCGGCAAGAAAACCTTCTAACTCAAGGCCATTGGATTCCTGTTTGAATTGTACGGCCAAGAGTCCAAGGTCAATCCGAACAGGACCTAATTTCATTTTTTGTAAAGCAATTAACACCTTAAAACTATCATGAATGGAAAGTTCAACTTGTTCAAATTGTCGGACGTAGCGGTGTAGTTTGAGCAGAGTAACGGGAGAGGCATTAATGAGTGTTCGACCATAAATTTTGAGGATGACGCCATTTGCACGGTACATTTTACCGATGATAGGAATCATACTTTCAGCAATTTCTTGGCGACTTTCCCAGTCAGCTAAATATTGATCGTGTTGCTCTACACTCATTTTATTAAGTACCTGTGTTTTTTAGTTAAACGGAAATTATATCAAATAATAAATTAGATGTTGTGACGCAACTATATTTACTGCACCTAAAGCACGATAAGTAGACGTTCAATGTCTGTGCGTTTAAGTTTAGCTTAATAGCCGCGCTGAATGGCAAACAGAGCGAGTTGCTCCATAGCCGTTTTATAGTCGCTATTGGGGAGGCTGCTTAAATTATTAATGGCTTTTTGGGCTTCCATATCAGCAAATTTAGCGGTGTAATCAAGAGAGCCGGCGGATTGAATAATCGATAGCACGTCTGGGTAGGCGGCACGGTTACCTTGCTGAATTGTTTCCTTAATGAAGTGCGCTTGTTTTTCTGTTCCATGGTGCATTGCATGAATCAAGGGCAATGTGGGTTTGCCCTCAGCCAGGTCATCCCCCAGGTTTTTGCCTAGTTCTGTTTCATCTGCGGTGTAATCTAACATGTCATCCATGATTTGAAATGCATTGCCCAGGTGGAGGCCATAAGCAGCTAAAGCCTGCTCAGTAAGAGCATCACTGTCAGCGAGTACTGCACCCAAGCGAGTACCTGCTTCGAAGAGTTTGGCGGTTTTTCTTTTGATAACCTCAATGTACTGGGCTTCGTTAGTGTCAGGATTATTCACATTAAGTAATTGTAAAACCTCTCCTTCAGCAATGGCATTAGTGGCGTGAGATAAGATTTCCATCACACGCATATTCTTAATACTGACCATCATTTCGAATGACCGTGAATGCAAAAAATCACCGACAAGAACGCTGGCAGCATTGCCCCAAATGGCATTCGCAGTTTCATCACCGCGTCGCATATCTGATTCATCAACCACATCATCGTGCAGAAGGGTGGCGGTATGAATAAATTCAATCACCGCTGCTAATGTCGTGTGGTCCTCACCTTCGTACCCAGACGCGTAAGCAGATAATGCAACGAGCATCGGCCTTAAGCGTTTTCCTCCGCTGTTAATAATGTGCAGCCCAATTTGATTGATTAAAACAACATCGGAGTTAAGTTCCTGTATGATTTTTTGATCGACCTGTTTCATGGTGGGCGCCATGAGTTGCTGTATGGCTTTAAAATCAATTTTAGGTGCTGCAGGGGAGACGATTGTGCTACTCATTTTGGTAAATAAAGGCAAGGTAATTTAAATCAAGGGCGTATAATAGCAAGGATTAAGCTTTAAAAGCAGATAAGAAAATGCTTTTCCATGACTATTTGGGATTGACCAAATGAGTACTTAAGGCTAAAATTCGCCTCTTTTTTAAAACCACCCACAAACTAGGGAGTCTCTAGACAATGTACGCGGTAATTCAAACAGGCGGTAAACAATATAAAGTCGCCGAGGGTGATTTCCTTAAGATCGAAAAGTTAGACGTTGAAGAAGGTAGCGAAGTTACGTTCGATTCAGTTTTGTTAGTCAATGGTGAAGCTGGGCTTCAAGTAGGTACACCAAATATTGATGGAGCAAAAGTAACGGCAACAGTGAAATCTCAAGGCCGTCACAAAAAAGTGAATATTATTAAATTCAAACGTAGAAAACACCATATGAAAAAGATGGGCCATCGTCAGTATTTTACTGAAGTGCTTATCACAGGTATTTCTGCTTAAATAAACAAAGGACAGATTCATGGCACATAAGAAAGCAGGCGGTAGTACTAGAAACGGTCGCGATTCGGAGTCGAAACGACTGGGCGTAAAACGATACGGTGGCCAAAGTGTTTTAGCGGGGAATATCCTGGTTCGCCAAAGAGGTACACGTTTTCATGCAGGTGAAAATGTAGGAATGGGTAAAGATCACACACTATTTGCGACAGAAGAAGGTAAAGTGGTTTTTGAGATTAAAGGCCCGAAGCGTCGAAAGTATGTTCGTATCGAAACTGTTTAACTAAAAAGACAGTGTACTGCGTTCATAACGGCAGGGACGTAATCAAAAAAACCCTGTCTAAGACAGGGTTTTTTATTGCGTAATTAAGATCGGTAAAAAGTTGAACGTCACATAGGGTAATAGACTGGGGTAGAGGTATGAAATTCGTAGATGAGGCGAGTGTTAAAGTTGAAGCAGGCAATGGCGGGAATGGCCATGTCAGTTTTCGGCGTGAAAAATATATTCCCTTTGGCGGACCAGATGGTGGTGATGGTGGCGATGGTGGGAGCGTGTATTTAGAGGGCTCAGAAGCGTTAAATACCTTGGTTGATATGCGCTTTAATCGATTATTACGAGCGGAGCATGGGGAGCGAGGTCAGAGTCGAAATTGTACGGGTAAAGGAGGGGATGACTTAGTCGTTCCTGTGCCTCTCGGTACGATTGTTTACGATGATGGGACGGATGAACTCATTGGTGATGTGACCAAAGAAGGTCAAAAATTACTGGTGGCTTCTGGCGGTTTTCATGGTTTAGGGAATACGCGCTACAAAAGTAGCACGAATCGAGCGCCAAGACAGTTTTCGCCGGGATCTGAAGGTGAGCATCGTGTTTTAAGGCTTGAATTAAAGGTATTGGCAGATGTTGGAACACTTGGATTGCCGAATGCGGGTAAATCGAGTTTAATTCGCGCTATTTCATCGGCGCAACCTAAAGTAGCAAATTACCCTTTCACAACATTGCATCCTAGTTTGGGCGTTGTTCGAGCAGATGAGCTGCGTAGTTTTGTCATTGCTGATATTCCTGGCATTATCGAAGGGGCCGCAGAGGGCGCTGGTCTGGGAAATTTATTTTTACGTCATTTAGCACGTAATAACCTGCTTCTTCATGTTGTTGATGTTGAGCCTTATGAATCGGATATCGATCCCGTTAAAGCGGCTAGAGCGGTTATAGAGGAAATTGAAAAATGGGGTGGCGAACTGGCAGAGAAGCCTCGCTGGCTAGTATTGAATAAGATTGATCTGTTGCCAGAAGAGGAAGTGAGTAACTATTGCCAGATGATAGTCGATGAGTTGAAATGGGAAGGGCCTGTTTTTATGGTTTCAGCCATAAGAAAACAAGGGACGAATCAATTGGTTCATGAAATTATGGATTATTTGGAAGAACAAAAAGCACTGGATATAGAGAAAGAAGAACAATTAGAAGAAAAGGATTGATGTATTCAAATGAAATCAAGAGCAGATTTAAAGCACGCGCAATGTTGTGTTATAAAAATTGGCAGCGCCGTTTTAACAGATAATGGCCAAGGTTTAAATCGCTCAGCTATAAATCATTGGGTGGCTCAAGTCAGTGAGCTGAAGGCGCGTGGCATGAATGTCATCCTTGTTTCGTCAGGCTCAGTTGCTGAAGGCATGGTGCGTTTGGGTTGGTCTGTTCGACCTCATGCGCTTCATGAGCTTCAGGCAGCGGCCTCTGTTGGACAAATGGGGCTGATTCAGGCCTATGAACAAAGCTTTCAAGCAGAAGGGTATAAGACGGCCCAAGTACTGTTAACACACGATGACCTTGCTAATAGAACACGCTATTTAAACGCAAGGGCGACGATTAAAACCTTGCTGGATATGTCAGTGGTACCAATCATTAATGAAAATGATGTGGTGGCAAATGAAGAGTTACGTGTTGGAGATAACGATACGTTGGCGGCTATTATTGCTAATTTAATGAGTGCGGATTTACTAATGATCTTAACCGACCAAGATGGCTTTTTTGATAGTGACCCCAGGGCGAACTCTTTAGCGGTGTTATTCAATGAGGTAAAGGTTGATGATGAGCTGCTGGATAAAGCTGCTAGCGGTGGTGTTGGCGCATTAGGACGTGGCGGCATGCAGACGAAATTAACAGCAGCGCGAATCGCTTCTCGCTCAGGTGCGGCGACTCTTATTGTGCCGGGTTTGAAACCAGACGTGATTTTGAAGGTGATTGACGGTGTTGAGCCGATAGGAACCCTGTTGATACCGAACGATGCACCTGTTTCAGCACGTAAACGCTGGTTAAGAGCGCATTTAGATGTAAAAGGGCAAGTTGTTCTTGATCAAGGGGCTGTCGAAGCGATAAAAAAATCAGGGGTGAGTTTGTTGCCAATAGGCGTGCTCTCTGTTAACGGTGATTTTGATCGGGGTGAGTTAGTGGCTTGTCTCGATGAAAATGGTCGTGAGCTTGCGCGAGGCTTAGTAAACTACAGTGCTGTTGATATCAACAAAATAAAACGAAGTAATAGTATGGAAATTGAACGTCTACTGGGCTATGTCAATGAATCTGAAATAATTCATCGTGACAATCTGGTATTGATTTGAGTGTTAAAAGAGAGAATAAAAAAAACCGGCCATCAGGCCGGTTTTTTTATAAATTGTAGAGAATTTTATGCTTGCTTTAGTTTAACAAGTCGAGCATTAAGACGGCTCTTTAAACGAGCGGCTTTATTTCTATGGATGAGGCCTTTGGTAACGGCACCATCGATAAACGGAACAGCTTCTTTGTAAGCCGCTTCAGTGCCTTCAATGTTACCTTCCTCAGCACTGTAAACCACGCGTTTAATTTTTGTACGTAAACGAGTACGTGCAGCCATGTTTATTTGACGGTTTCTTTCTGCTTGTTTGGCGCGTTTTAACGCTTGTGCACTGTTAGCCAAGGTAAATCCTCTGGTGATGTAAAAAAAGATTGCGCATTTTGCTGAAATATTCAGGCTTTGTCAAGTCTCTGATAGATATAAAACACGAGCAGAGTGGGTTGAATTAGCGGGATGTGGAGTAAAAGACTTAAATCAGTAATTCAACTCTGGGTGTTGACTCTGGATTGGTGGTTTTAGACGTGTCAATTTTTGGATGGCAGGTAAATAGACGCGTGGTTTCTAGTTGATAAGTCGATAGAAGGTGTGATTTAACGGCCATCTGACGTTTTTTAGCTAAGTCAAGTAAGGCCTCTTGGTTTAATTGATCTTGTTGTTCTTTAGAGATGATTTCTTTGGTTTTATTGGAGGGGTTTTGTAAAAACAAATGATCTTGCTCTGTTGCAAAACCGCAGATTCGGATTCTTAGTTGGGGTCTTTTTTGCATTAATTCTCCAACTCGTTTTAAGTAATTTGCTGACTCGAGTGGCAATGTGTCTTGGCCAGGATGAAAGGGAACGGCGTCTAATTTAATCGCCGTTGCAACACCATAAGCTTTTTCTGCCGCCATAAAAATCAAACCATAGGGCTGTAGTGTATATTTTAGAAAACTCTTTACAGTTCCTTGTAAGGCATTTCCCAAGGCGGTGTTAATAATGTCACTTATATCGAAATCGGGTGAGGCAAGATCACCTTTTATGGGGATATTTAGCTTTATATCATCGTTGCTATCGCGTAAGAGTGACAGTGCCGAGTCCAGTGGCATAGAAAGCTGTTGGGTCATCTTAGCCATTTTGTTTTCATCAGCAGCTTCTAGTATTAACTGGTTCACTTGAAGGTTCGTTTGCCCGTCAAGCAGGTTATCTTTGATATTAATTTTTAAATCGGCATTAAGTTGACCCTGTTGAATGTTGTACCCCAGTTGTTCCCTGATAAGGGGGGATATTTCATTCAGTTCAAAAGCCGATAGGCTGGATTGCAAGGCAGCGTTCGTTTTCTTATGAAAAGGATAAATGTTGCCCTTGATGGATAATGCGGAAAATTTATCTATCGTCGCTTTAAGATTGATAGGTGTGGCGTTGTTTGGATACAGAGAATTTAGTTCACCAATATCCACTTGATCCAAGTGGATATCCTTTTTAATACTACCTTGCTTGGTTTCTTTGGAGAATTTAATGTGACTGTTTTTTGAAATAGTTAGGTTGGTCAGGTGAAATTGAGCAGGTTCAGTAGATTCATTGGTCTTTACCGTGCTGTTTTCTTCCTTTGCTGGCAAGCTGTCCGTCAGTTTTTTTAATAAAGCGATTTCGTTTTGTGTGTCAAGATCAATCTGGGCGGTTAAGCCATTCAGCTTGATTTGATTAATATCGACATCCTTAAGGTTTTGCAGCTGGAAGTCTTGGATAAGCATTTGCCGACTACCCATCAAAGTTTGGCTTAAGTCATCCGTTGCTAAAGACAGTTGATCAACTTCTATAGAGGAGGCTTGAATATCTTGGATCTGGTTGATGGCTAAGTTTTTAATAACAAATTTATTTGCGGTAGCGACACGCATGTTTGTTTGAGGGTTTATGCTAGAGAACTCATCAAGTTCTAACTGACCCTTCAAAGACAATGTTGGGATGTCTGGGGTGGTTATATAGCGTGCAGTGCCGTTCCAATTAGCGAAAGCCAAGGTATTTTTTAACGAAGGGGTAACTATGGTGGCTTGACTGATAGAAAGGGAACCAGCGTGTTTATAATCAATGACGTTTTTGTCGATAGACAGGGTAAATTCAATGTCACTGTTAAGGTGCCCTTTAAGCTCTTGAAGGTGTTCTTTAACTAAAGGTTGGAAATCATGCAGATTGAGTTTTTGAATACGTAATTGTCCTGTCATCAAAGGGTTATCAGAAAACATCGACACACTGATATCGCCACTGATGAAACCCTGATTTAACTGGGTCTTAAAAGAAAAGTCAGATGACTGCTCAGGTTTCCAACTGAGTGCTTGATTGATTATTAAGTCATTGATAGTGAAATCGTCTGAAATTATGGGCGATTGATAAGTAAAAGAGCTGTTTACCAAACGTAATTTATCTAGGCCAATACCCCATCTGGGTGGTTTGTCCTCTTTTTTGTTTTTATCTTTTGTGCCTAAGGGAATGCGGATTCCACCAATGTAGAGCGTTTCCTCATCAACGTTTTCAATGAGTAGAGAAGAGTTCTTAATGGAGGCTGAAGCAATATGTAAGCGTTTTTTAAACAGAGGCAGCCAATCCACTTGTAACATGAGCGAATCAACGGATAACTCAGTATGTTGTTGTTTTTTAGCGCGCAAATGGCTGATGAATAATTTACCCGTAAAGAGGTTGAAGTCTACATCATCAATAGTGACTTGTTTTGCACCTGACTGTGCCAGTCCTTTTATAAGGCCAAATTTAATACCATAGGGCAAGACAATAATGACCGCAATAAAGGCGAGCGAAATGGTAAGTACGTATTTTGACAGCGTGTTTTTATTTGGCTGAGACAGAATAAACCTCCTTATGATCAGTCTGATTCTAATCGTATTGCGCTCATCAAACAATCTTAAGTGTAGACAAGGGTGTGCGTGATTCTGTCGTCCCCTTATAATAGATATAATAAACGCTACCTGTCTGTAGCTGACATCCAGCTTGCCCTGCTTTTTTAGGGGTAAGACGCTAAAAAAATAGAGGAGAAGGCTCTGAGTAAAACGTTAATAAAATCGACAGCTATGGTAGGTAGCATGACGATGATTTCGCGTGTCTTAGGGTTTATTCGCGATATCGTTATTGCACGGTTTTTTGGAGCCAGTGAAGCCACGGATGCTTTCTTTGTGGCCTTCAAAATTCCTAATTTTATGCGGCGATTATTTGCTGAAGGCGCTTTTTCTCAAGCCTTTGTGCCCGTATTGTCAGAATACAAAGAGACAAAATCGACAGAAGCGTTAAAAGAATTGATTGGCAAGACGGCCGGTACGCTGGCGACAACCTTGTTTTTTATTACTTTGCTGGGTGTTATTGGCGCACCTGTTCTAATTTACATGTTTGCACCGGGGTTTGATTCGCAAGGGACGAGGCACGATTTGGCTGTAGAAATGCTGCGGCTGACGTTTCCTTATTTATTTTTTATCTCGTTAACCGCGATGGCAGGCGGAGTATTGAACACCTTTGGTAAATTTGCGATCCCTGCCATAACACCGGTGTTACTGAATTTATCATTTTTAGCGGCCATTTTTTGGTTGTCGCCGTTATTAGAGCGACCTGTTATGGCGCTGGCCTGGGCTGTGTTATTGGCAGGTGTTGCTCAACTGGCTTTTCAATTTCCCTACTTAAAAAAGCTAGGCTTGATGCCAGCCTTATCATTTGATCGGCATTATGAGGGTGTAAAAAAAATAATGAATTTAATGTTGCCGGCCTTGTTTGGCGTGTCGGTGACACAAATTAATTTATTAGTGGATACCTTGCTGGCTTCTTTTCTAGTGGCCGGTAGTGTGTCATGGCTCTATTTTTCAGATAGGTTGGTCGAGTTTCCGCTTGGTATTTTTGGTATTGCCTTGGCAACCGTTATTTTACCCAATTTATCTAAAAGCTACTCGGCAGGAAAAATGGAAGATTTTTCAGTGAGTTTAGATTCAGGCTTACGCTGGGTGGTTTTATTGGGGTTACCGGCAGCGGCGGGGGTGTTTTTTCTGGCGCAAGCAATGTTAACAACCTTGTTCCAATATGACGCCTTTACGGTGAACGATGTGGAGAACGCCTCACTTAGTCTGATGGCTTATTCAATAGGCCTGCCTGCCTTTATTTTAGTTAAGGTTTTGGTCCCCGCCTTTACTTCCAGACAAGACATGAGAACACCGGTCAAAATCGGGATGATAGCGGTTGCCTCGAATATGGTAATGAGTGTCGTGCTGGTGTACTTTTTACAGCATGCTGGTTTGGCACTGGCAACCGCGTTAGCGGCCTTTGTCAACGCCGGTTTATTGCTTAGAACGTTGTTTAAATCAAAGGTGTTTAAGCCTCAAAAAGGTTGGGCCAGTTTTCTTGTGAAAGTGCTATTGGCAAACATAGCCGTGGGTCTTATTTATTTGAATGATTATTCCTTAACCCAATGGACGGAATGGAATATTTTTGATCGTGTTGTACATCTAATGGCGGAAATATTAGCTGTTTTTATACTGTATGTAGTGACGATTTATTTGCTGGGTATTCGCCCACGGCATTTACTGTTTAAAGGTTGAAGCGTTATGAGACTAATTAGGTACCTGCCGAAAGAGCCGGCTTTTCCACAAGGCTGTGTTTTAACCATAGGCAATTTCGACGGGGTGCATGCGGGTCATCGCATGGTCCTCAATTCATTGATCAAGCAAGCGAAATCGTCTAACTTGCAGTCGGTTGTGATGTGTTTTGAGCCGCAGCCCATTGAGTATTTTCGTGCGCAAGCGGCACCAGCAAGAATTTCGACCGCACGAGATAAAATAGAACAACTAAGGCAAACGGGCGTTGATGCAACGTATCTTGTTTCTTTCAATGACGTGTTGGCTAATATGACCGCAGAGCAATTTGTGAAAATGCTTGTTGAGCAGTTGAATATCAAGTTATTGATTGTGGGCGATGATTTTTGTTTTGGTAAAAACCGCCAAGGAGATTTTGATTATTTGTTATCGGCGGGGAAAACATATGGCTTCTCTGTTCAGCGCTCTGCTTCATTTAAACTTGATAATAAAAGAGTCAGCAGCACAATAATTCGCCAGGCCCTTGAAAAAGGGCAATTAGACAAAGTCGCTGTTTATTTAAATAGATCCTTCAGTATGTCGGGTCGTGTTATGCATGGACATAAAAGGGGCCGAGAGCTTGGATTTCCCACGGCGAACATTCGCGTCAAAAATAGAAAAACTCCGCTTAAGGGCGTTTTTGCCGTTACAATAACACTCGAGGCTGGTTTGTTGTATCAGGGCGTTGCAAACCTTGGAACGCGCCCTTCGATTGAAGATAAAGCGGCTGTTTTATTAGAAGCCCATTTGTTTGATTTTTCTGGTGATTTATACGGCCAACGCGTTACCGTTGAATTCAAAAAGAAACTTCGCGAAGAGAAAAAGTTTGACAATTTGGAACAGCTGACCCAGCAAATATCGTTGGATGCCTCACACGCTAAAACATACTTTAACCAATTACCAACATCCTAAGAATCTCATGGATTACAAAACCACACTGAATCTACCTAAAACGAGCTTTCCAATGAAGGCGAATCTTGCCAATCGTGAGCCTAGCGCATTGAAACGTTGGCAAGAGATAGATCTGTACCAAAAAATTCGCGACAAGTTTACAGGCCGCCCTCAGTTTGTCTTACACGATGGCCCGCCTTATGCGAATGGCCCTATTCATATAGGCCATGCGGTTAATAAAGTGCTTAAAGATATCATTATAAAAAGCAAAACCTTGCAAGGTTTTGACTCACCCTATGTGCCAGGTTGGGATTGTCATGGCTTGCCCATTGAATTAATGGTGGAGAAGAAAATTGGTAAGGCCGGTGTTAAAGTGTCGGCTGCTGAATTTCGTCAAGCGTGTCGTACGTATGCAAGTAAGCAAGTGGCGATGCAAAAAGAAGAGTTTGTACGCCTTGGTGTTTTTGCCGATTGGGAACAACCTTACTTGAGTATGGATTTTCAATTTGAAGCAGACATTGTCCGTTCATTAGGCCGCATCATTGATAAGGGCCATCTGCATAAAGGCTCAAAACCAGTGCATTGGTGCACAGATTGTGGCTCGGCTTTAGCTGAGGCGGAGGTGGAGTATGAAGATAAGCGCTCGCCCGCTATTGATGTACGCTTTGAGGTAGACAATGAGTCTGCATTTGTTGAGCAATTTCATAGTAGTGAGGGTTCGCCCGGTCGCGGCCCTATTTCAGTTGTTATCTGGACAACAACACCTTGGACGTTACCAGCAAATCAAGCGGTTTCACTAAACCCTGAGTTTGATTACGTCATGCTACAAAGTGGTGAAGAACGTTTGGTTATAGCAGAACAATTAATGAAAGATGTGATGTTACGTTATGGCCTTGAGGATTATCGTGTAGTTGCTTACTGCAAAGGTAACGATTTAGAACACATGGTGTTAAGGCATCCGTTCTATGATCGAAAAGTTCCCATTATTGTTGGGCATCACGTTACCGCCGAGGCAGGAACAGGGGCCGTGCACACGGCACCAGGACATGGTCAGGATGATTACATTATTGGCCAGCAATATGATTTACCTGTTGATAACCCTGTGGGTGATAATGGCGTGTTCTTAGCAAGCACACCCTTGTTTGCAGGTCAGCACGTATTCAGTGCTAATAATGATGTCATAGACGTACTGAAAGAGCGTGGTAAGTTGGTGCATGAAGAAGTTTTGCATCATAGCTACCCTCATTGCTGGCGACATAAAACACCGATTATTTTTAGAGCGACGCCTCAATGGTTTATCTCAATGGATAACAATAATTTACGTGAAAAAGCGTTGGCGGAAATTAAACGCGTATCGTGGGTACCAGAATGGGGCGAAGCTCGTATTACCAGCATGGTTGAGGGGCGACCTGATTGGTGTATCTCTCGGCAACGGAATTGGGGTGTGCCAATCGCCTTGTTTGTTCATAAAGAAACGGGGGATTTGCACCCTCAAACCAGTCAGTTGATTGAACAGATTGCGGTGAAAATTGAACAAGCGGGTATTGAAGCCTGGTTTGAGCTGGAGCCGTCGGAGTTATTAGGCGATGAGGCAGACCAGTATACGAAAATTAATGATATTTTAGATGTTTGGTTCGACTCGGGCGTAACGCATTCATGTGTGTTGGATAGAAGAAAAACCTTGCCTTTTCCCGCTGATATGTACCTTGAAGGCTCTGACCAACACCGTGGCTGGTTTCAATCATCGTTACTAACATCGGTAGCAATGAATGATCAAGCACCCTTTAAATCAGTGTTGACGCACGGTTTCACAGTTGATGCAAAAGGCATGAAAATGTCTAAGTCCAAAGGGAATGTTATTGCTCCTCAAAAAGTTATTAAATCGTTGGGCGCTGATGTGCTGCGCCTTTGGGTCTCTGCGAATGACTACACCGGTGAAATGACCGTGTCCGATGAGATTTTAAAACGGGCCTCCGATGTGTATCGTCGATTAAGAAATACAGCGCGTTATTTATTATCAAATTTAAATGACTTTAACCCTGCAACAGACAGTGTGGCCTTCGATAAAATGCTGCCGCTTGATCGTTGGGCCGTTGAGAAAGCATATGCTGTTCAAAACGACGTGTTAAGGCATTATGATCAGTACCAATTTTTGCAAGTACACCAAAAAATTCACCATTTTTGTTCTGTGGATATGGGGAGCTTTTACTTGGATGTGATTAAGGATCGACAATACACATTGCAACAAAATAGTGTGGCAAGGCGTTCATCTCAAACAGCGATGTACCATATTGCTGAAGCTTTTGTCCGTTGGATTGCGCCCATATTGAGTTACACAGCCGAAGAAATCTGGCTGGCAATGCCGGGCGAGCGTGAAGAGTCAGTGTTTTTAGCAACCGCTTACGATGGTTTTCCAATATCAGACGCTGTTACTGCGACAGAAGCTGATTTTTGGCAGCCCATTATTGATGTGCGTGAATTGGTCAGCAAAGAGCTTGAACGTGTTAGAGCAGAAGGCGGTATTGGTTCTGCGTTAGATGCGAATGTCACTCTGTACTGTGATGGCGAGCTTTATGATGCACTCTCTAAAGTGGGCGATGAACTTCGGTTTATCTTAATTACTTCGTATGCCCAAGTGAAACCGTTGGGAGAGAAAACTGAGCAGGCTAACGCTACCGATAACGATCATCTATTCATTGATGTGTTGGCAAGTGAAGATGAAAAATGTATCCGTTGTTGGCACCATCGTCATGATGTAGGGCAATCAGAAGCGCATCCAGAACTCTGTGGGCGCTGTGTTGAAAATATAGATGGCGCTGGAGAAATCAGGCTATTTGCCTGAGTTTTTTATGTTGAAGTGGCTATGGCTTTCTGTGGTCGTCATCGTGCTGGACCAAGCAACGAAACAGTGGGTGGTGCATTATTTTGAGTTATATGAATCGCTCCAATTAATGCCGTCATTAAATTTAACGTATGTCCACAATACCGGCGCTGCATTTAGTTTTTTAAGCTCGGCAGGTGGTTGGCAACGCTGGTTTTTTGTGGGTATCGCCCTAATAGCAACGTGCGTTTTATTGATCTGGTTAAGCCGTTTGAAGGTGCATGAAAAGTGGATGGCAATAACACTATCACTTATTTTAGGCGGGGCGATCGGTAATTTATATGATCGCATAGCATATGGTTATGTTGTTGATTTTATTGATGTTTATTATAATTCTTTTCATTGGCCAGTGTTCAACATTGCCGATTCAGCCATTACAATTGGCGTCGTGATGATGTTGATTGACATGTGCCGAGAAGAAGATTCAAAAGGCACTCAACGAAGCTCTAAACCTTAACCAGTCAAAACTTTTACCTGGGTCGGTTTTTCGACCCGGGGACACATCGCAATGTCCCACTATGGTGTTTTTAGAAAGACCGGGGTAGTGCTCGATAAGAGATGTGCAACATACCATGAGTTGTTGATATTGCTCATCGGTATAGGGAATCTGATCGGCCCCTTCCAGTTCTATACCAATAGAAAAATCGTTACAGTTCTCTTCGTTTTTATAGGTTGATAATCCCGCATGCCAAGCCCGTTCGTGGAAGGGGACGTATTGAATCAGGCTTCCGTCACGCCGAATTAATAAGTGGGATGAAACTTTCAATTGATAGATTTCTTGAAAATAAGGGTGCTGATCTGGATCTAAATTGTTCAGGAAAAAATCGTCAATCCAGGACCCGCCAAATTGATCAGGGGGCAGACTAATTCCATGAAGGATAATGAGCCGGATATCATCAGAGTTTGGGCGCGAGTTTTTATTAGGGGATGCTTTAAAGGTGGCGTTTGACAGCAAGCCTTGTTGAATTGTTATCGATGGATTGGTCATTTTGAGTAGTAGGTAAATGTGTGCTCTAGCGCACAACTTTATTTATCACCTGACTATACTCTATACAACAAGTAGATAAAACGAATCTTTGATGATGAACAGTGCACAAACAAAAGTTGTTCCCATTCGACAAGGTAACGACCAAGCGTCGAGGAATACTATGTCAACAGATAAACGTAGAGTTTTAAATTCAGCGGCCAGTTTATTGAAAAACTATTTGCAAAAAGCGCTTGCAAGCCATTTTGAAAAAATTGAACAGCAAATGTTTGATGCCGCCGATCAGAAGTTAATAGAGAGTGTAACAAGTGATATAAAATTACTCAAAAACAATACACCCCAGTCTATTTCATCGGCGTATCTGGATAAGGCCATTAAAAATATTTCGAGTCTGGGTGAAAATAAAAAAAGACTGAAAGCAAATGATGATAAGGATTGGTCAAATTTAGAATTATTAGAACTCGAAGAAATTGAAAACCAATTGGAACTCGATGAATATGTCGCGGATTGTGAAAGTCGGTTGGAAGATGTTTTATATGCTTTGCAATGTAGAGTTGAATTTATTTCCGGCGGTCAGTATTTACCGGCAAGAGAAAACCCATTTAGTCCAAGTGCGTTACTTCATATTTATATTAACTTAGTTGAAGAAGAAGCCTTTTCAACAGGTGCCCGAAAAGTCTTAATTGACTCATTTGCGCAAGAAATTTTAGAAAATCTTGGTGATCAGCTTGAAGAAATTAACAAGTTGTTCGTTCAAGCTAAAATTGTGCCAAAACTACCTAAACCTAAAGTTAAAAAGGAGAATGTAGTCTCTGGCTCAGAGGAGCCGTATCCAACGCATGATTCCATGGCGACTCAGAATCCGAATGCGACTACAAATACAGCGGCCGTTGGGCATTATGCGCAACGTCCTATGATGTCAATGGGTGAGATTGATCAGACGGTATACACAGGTCTGCTTGAAATGGCAAAGGTATATCGTTCCCAAGGTGGGGATAAGGTAAGCTCAGAAGGTTTGACTGTTGCTGGAGAGCAATTACCAACAATAGAATTGATTAATACGCTGACAGACCTGCAAAAAGAGGGGGCAGATCAGGGTGTTGATACCAAAGAAAGTGTGCGTTTACAAATGGGCTCAAAAGTTCAAGTAAATGGCCAACGCCAGCCGTATTCAGAACAAGACGATACGCTGATTGATGTGGTTGCGATGTTTTTTGATGTTATTTTGCAAGATCGACATTTACCAGATGTTGTTCGAGCGATGATTGCTCAATTGCAAATACCTATCTTGAAAGTGGCCATGTTAGATAAGGAATTTTTTGCAAGAAAAAGCCATCCGGCTAGGCAATTTCTAAATGCGTTGTCGCAGGCTGGTTTAGGTGTCAGTGAGACAAATTATCAAATTAAAAGTGCTGTTTTTGACAAAATGGAAGAATTGGTGGCACGAGTTTTATTGGAATTTGACAATGATATTGACTTTTTTGCAGAGTTGTTAGAAGAATTTAATCTGTTCATGGAACAGCAGCAACACCAAATTGATGTGATCGAAGAACGGTCTCGTAAGGTAACAAAAAGTACGGAACAATTAGAATTAACAAAACGTCAAGCGGCCTATGAAATTGCATTAAGGTTGAAAGGTAAAGCCATACCTGAATTTGTTCAGTTTTTTTTAGATGATGCTTGGAAGGATGTTTTAGTTTTAGCTCTATTAAGGCGCGAGAAGGAGCCTGAAGAAACACGGGTGTGTATAGGCGCGATGGAACGTTTGATAACAAGTGTTGTGGCTCCGATAGATGAAACAGCAAGACTTGAAACGATTGAGGATTTATCCAGGTTATTGAAAGATATCAAAATTGGGTTGGAGAATATTTCGTACGACTTTCACCAATTCGCGCCTTTTTTTAAAGAATTGGAAGCTTGGCACAGGCGAATATTGGCAATGGGAACGGATGAAAATGAAGAGATCCCCGTTGCTGAAGAAGTTATCTTAGTGGAATTTGATGAAGAATTGTCAGATAGTTTAGAAGTGGATTTATTAAACGAGGTTGAAAATGAAGTCGCTCAAATGCCCAAGGACAAATACAGTGAGCGTGCTAATAACATGGGTGTAGGTGATTGGGTGGAGTATACAAATGAGGAGGGCGATTCGTTACGTGCTAAATTGTCATGGAAAAGCTCTGTCACGATGCGCTGTTTGTTTGTCAATAATTTTGGTGGTAAAGCGTTAGATATTAGTCTTGGTGATTTAGCGGAAGAACTAAGGCAAAAAAGAATGAGCGTTATCGGGCAGGAAAAAACACCGTTAGTAGAAAGAGTGTTAGAGGGCATGAAAAAAATGATGGCCCCAGCGAATGCGGAGACAAGTTTAGCATAATATTTTTATCCCCTTTGATTTATGTGATAATAAGGAGCCTCCGAAAGGAGGTTTTTTTATGCCCCTTGGGTGAAGGATCCATTGAATCGGAAGGTAAAAAATAATTCATGCTTGATACAAACATAATAGATGAAGATGTTCGTCGCTTTTTGGCAGAAGATGTTGGACAAGGTGACTTAACAGCACTTGTTATTCCCGAAGAAAAATTAGCGAAGGCGACCATTGTTACGCGAGAAGCGACTTTGGTTTGTGGCCAAGCATGGGTAAATGCCGTTTTTAAAAAATTAGATGCTGATATTGTAATTGATTGGCAATTTGAAGAGGGTGAGCAAGCTTTTTCAGGCGATGTGCTATGTTATTTATCCGGTTCTGCTCGTGCATTATTAACGGGCGAAAGAGCGGCGTTAAATATGTTACAAACCTTATCGGCCACGGCCTCGTTAGCGAATCAATATGCTAAAGCGTTAGAAGGGACAGACTCCGTGGTCTTAGATACACGTAAGACAATCCCTGGGCTGCGCTTAGCGCAAAAGTATGCGGTTCGATGCGGTGGTGGTACCAATCATCGAGTCGGACTGTATGATGGTATTTTAATAAAAGAAAACCATATTATGGCATCAGGTTCGATTGCAAAAGCTGTGGCTGCTGCTCGTCAGATTAGCACAACGGTTGAGGTTGAAGTGGAAGTTGAAAACCTAGATGAAGTAAAGCAAGCTCTTGATGCACAAGCGGATATCTTATTACTGGATAATTTCACTTTGGAACAATTAAAAGAAGCCGTTGAGTTGAACAGAGGCGTGGCAAAACTTGAGGCTTCAGGAAACGTCAGTCTATCAACAATTCGAGATATTGCGAAAACAGGTGTAGATTTTATTTCTGTTGGCGCATTAACAAAAAATATTCAGGCCGTAGACTTGTCTATGCGTGTTAATTTAGAGGCCTGATTTAGTCTTCTACTCTGACAGCCAAGACATTACAGTTTGCTCCATGCAGCACAGCATTAGCGGTTGACCCTAACAATAAGCCAAGTCCGTGGCGCCCATGACTGCCAATGACAACGAGATCGGCAGGGAGTTGCTTGCTAATGTGGTGAATGGTTTCAGCGGGACGTCCTAACTCAATTAATTGGTTTTCTTCAGGCAGCTCAATAGTACGCGTTATTTTTTTTAATTTAGCCTTGGCGTTGGCTTCTACTTCTTCTTGGATAGGCAATAAATCAGTTGAAATAGTGCCATCAAAGGCTAAATATGAAGATTCGATAAGAGGTTCTATCACATGGATAGCCGTCAATTTGGCCTGATTTTGTTGGGCTAGTTGGTGTGCTTTTTCTAAAACGAGTGAGGATGAATTGCCAAGATCAAGAGCGACAAGAATATGTTGATACGTTGTCATACAGAACCTCTAACATGTCAGTGAGTTAAAACGAAGAGTACGGTGTTATGACCCTGTTTGACAAGCGTTTTTTTCAGTGAGTGGAAAGACTTTGTCGGGGTTTAATATACCCAGAGGATCAAACTGCTGTTTAATTTTTTTCATTATATCTATGGCTGTATTGTCCAACTCTAGGTTGATATAGTCACGTTTTTCAAGCCCTATCCCATGTTCACCTGATAAACTGCCGTTGAGTTTTATAACTAATTGAAAAACATCGGCTAAGCAGCTGTTAGCGATATCCAGCTGATCAAGTTGTACCAAGAGGTTAACATGGATATTACCATTACCCGCATGACCAAAATTAATAATCGGGATTTGGTATTGTTTAGATAAAGCCTGAAGCCCATCAATCAATTGAGGAATATTGCTAACCGGAACAACAACGTCTTCATTAATTTTTTTTGGCGCCACTTTTCGAAGGGAAGGAGAAAGCGCTTTTCGCGCAGCCCAAAGTTGTTTAACCTGTTCGTCAGTCTCTGCAAGATGAATACTAATGAGGCCGTCAACAGAGGCGCTGGTAGCAATTTTATTTGCTATGTTATCGAGTCCAGACTGATCGCCATCTACTTCAATCATCAGTAAAGCTTGCGCTTGATCCGGTAAATCAAGTTTTGCCTGGTCTTTAACCAGCGAAATGGCTGTACCATCCATAAACTCCAGGGCGCAAGGTGTGATAGGCTGAGCCATAATGCGTGCAATGGCATTGGCCGCAGCTTGTATCGATTGGTAAGTTGCTTGCAGGGTGCGTTTTGCTTCTGCTAAGGGGGTTAATTTTAAGGTAGCTTGACTAATAATTGCCAAAGTGCCTTCTGATCCAATGATCAGTCGGGTTAAGTCATAACCGACAACGCTTTTGGTAGTATACGTACCCGTTTTGAGCGTTTTTCCATCCCCCATGATGCAGGTCAGCCCGAGGGTGTTTTCACGCGGCGTACCATACTTAACGGCTCGTGGCCCAGCAGAATTATAGGCCAGGTTGCCACCCAGTGTGCAGATGCTTGAACTGGTTGGGTCCGGAGGCCAGAAAAAACCAACATCACCAGCGGCTTGTTGAATGGCCTGGTTAGTGACGCCAGGTTCAACGACCATGGTGCGATTATCTGGGTCTATGTTAATGATTTTATCCATTTTCTGGGTGGATAAAATAATGGCATGATGAGACGGAACGCTGGCCCCTGTAGTGCCTGTGCCGCTACCTCGAGCAGTGATGGCGATTTGATACGTGTTACACAGCTGGACTGTTTCAACGATTTGCTGGTGGGATACAGGAAACACAACGGCAAGGGGTTCTTTGTGTCGACGACTATTATCATAGCCATAAGTCCAGCAGTCAGCAGGATCTAAGAATAACGATTTATCGTTATACAGCCGTTTGAGTTGTTGTATGAAATCGTCAAGGTTATCTGGCATTAGTTGATTATCTCAAATAACTTTACAACGCGTTGAACGCCACCCACTCGTCTAATTGTTTCAACAACAGGCGTTACTTCATGTTGTTTTAATAAACCCAACAGGTAAACAACACCATTTTCAGAGGTGATTTTGACGCGGGTTGGGTCAAAACCTTTTATTTTGTTCAATTCAAATAGAGCAACTTTGGCTTTACTTGTTATGAGCGCATCACTACTGCGTGACATGAGGGAGCTAGGTGCAGCAATTAGAATCTCGTTGTGCACTTTGCGAACGTTAGGAATTTTACGGAGTCGGTTCGTTATATCACTTCGAAGGCTGTCGGTGGGCGCCTCACCTGTGAGCAGTAAAATACCGTTATAACTAGTGGCATTCACGTGTGAGTTAATACGGATGTTATCGACAGAGTATAGAATTTTCAACGCTTTGAGCTCGATAGTCTGGTCATCAATGATGGTGCCGGTGCTTCGTCTGTCGTGAACAACAGCAACACCTGTGGCAGCAGTACCAACAGCAACGGCAGCGCAACCGGATAACAAAAAAATTGATAATAAAGTTGTTAAAATAAAAGTTTTATTAGGAAACATGTGGTTTATCCAAAGAGTTGAAAGTCTATCAGGTCACATAGGCAGTGAGTGATTACCAGGTGTACTTCTTGAATGCGAGCAGTAGATTGAGAAGGCACTCTGAGCTCAATGTCGCCCTGTTGCAATAAATTCTCAGCGGCAATTGTACCACCATCTTTACCAGTGACAACGATAACACTCATGCCACGATCATGTGCCATATTGACCGCCGATACGATGTTTTTTGAGTTTCCACTGGTTGTGTAGGCCAATAAAATATCACCGCTTTGCCCAAGTGCACGTATCTGTTTAGAAAACACGTCATCATAGGAGTAATCATTAGCAATAGAAGTCAGTGTTGAGGTGTCTGTACTGAGTGCAATGGCCGGAAGGCTGGGGCGTTCACGCTCAAAACGATTTAGCATTTCAGATGAAAAGTGCTGAGCGTCCCCAGCAGAGCCACCGTTACCGCATGTGAGTACTTTTCCATTATTAAGCAAGCTTTGCACAACGGTTTGGGCCGCTAATTCAATTGAGTCAGGCAGGCACTCTAGGGCGTCATGTTTTGTTTGAATACTATCGGTGAATTGTTGATAGATTCTTTCTTGTAAACTCATGTCAGAACTCGTCAAATGCGTTGGTAATCCATTGTATCTCATGCTGGCCAGAGGTGGGTGAAATTGCAATCACATCAAAACGAAAACTTTGCTGGCTGGATGAATGCGCAATATATTGCTGGGCACATTTTATCAGCTTTGCTTGTTTTCGCTGATCGACAGAAAATAAGGCCCCGCCAAATTTATTTGAAGACCGGAAGCGGACTTCTACAAAAACGATGTGCTCGCTATCTTGCATAATTAAATCGATTTCGCCAAGACGGCTTCGGTAGTTTCGTTGTAAAAGTGTGAGTCCTTTATCGCGTAAAAAAGTTAACGCTAAATCTTCATTTAACTGACCAAGCTGATTTGACCGGCTCATTAGAGAGGCGAAGTATTTGTATTTAGATTGTCTTGACGGGTGGGTTCTGTTGGCAACAGGTTTATTGTTTTTTCAAGATGAGGGGCAAGACCAAGAGGCTTGATGTTGCCAGCCTTGAATTGGCCACAATTTAATTGTCGATTAATCACATTATTTTTCATTGAAAGAATACCCGTTTTACCATCGTAGCGAGCATGGCGGCTGGTTTTTAAATACGTTAATCGAGGAATAAGTTGGTACGCATCATAGCCAAAAGCGGTTAAACGTCGATGCAGTCCTCGCGTGTTTTTCCACAATGATAGAGCCTCGGTCAATGGGTCGTTTTGGGCTTGATGGGTATCAATAAGCCAGGGCATATCGCAGAAGAAGATACCGTCTAAATCACGATTGGCCACTTTGTTGAGCTCACCTTCATAAATTTTAGAGGTGCTGAAAACAGCAAGTTTCGATGCTCGATGAAAGCGTAACTGAGGTTTGATTAATCGACCTTCACGCGGATCTGCCACTAAGAAAATAAAGTCGGCATCGTGACGACGTCTTTCTTCAAATTTAATGTTTAAATTAAGACGTTGTCGGAGTTGTTTAAACCGATGGATACTATCATCAATTTGTAAAAGACTCTTGATAGGCGATGAGTAATCCGCTTGTTTAACGGGGTATGTTTGAACGCCAAGAACTTCTCCACCAAGTTGTTGCCAAATAGTTGAAAAATGTCGAGCTAAGCGTTCACCGCTGTTCGATTGAGGCGTCAGGATAAGGGCTTTTTCATGCCCTTTTAACCAAGCGAGGTTTAGTATTTGAGTGACATCTTCTTCCGGTGATAATGAAAACTCATAATAGTGCTCATTGCGATGATAGCCGTTTTTGTTGAGTCCAATAATTGGGATGGGCAGGTCAACCAAGTTCGTAATCGAGGCGATGTTGGCTTTTTCTAAAGGGCCAATAATGACATTAACCCCATCGTTAAGTGCTTGCTGGTATAAGCTGTCGATGGATGAGGCAGAGGTGTCATAAAAAACAATATTCATGGGCCATCTATGGGCTAATGAGTAGGCTGCTGCCGTGATGCCTTTCCTAATACTGAAAGCAGCTTGAGCAAAAGGCCCTTGAGTAGGCAGGAAAACACCTACTTTATGGGCTGTTTTAAAGTGTTGTTGTGCTTGTGTGGCCATCATGGAAAGAAACGAACTGTTGGCCGCGTGCTGGGGGTATTGTTGTTTCCATAAATCCACCTCGGGGCTGTGTGGATTGAAGACGGATTGTCGTTTCGCTAAGAGGGCTAAATCGATCCAACCGGCCAGCTCTCTATCAGCGGTTGGTTTTAAAAACGTTAATGCATGCTCTGGAATGAGAGAGAGCGTATCAAGCAGTTTTGTTTGATTTTTAAGTTTTTCACTGGGTTGATTGATGAGTGTGTTTAATATAATACGCTCACGAGCGCTTTCAATTAAGTTGCCCGCTTGGGAAAAAGCGGAGCTGGCCAAAGTATGTAAATTGATACGTTGTTGGGAGGGTAAGTTACTTTCGTTAATGCTCATGATCAATTCAATAGCACGTTCAGCTTTGCCCTGTGTAAGCAATATGTCAGCGAGCGTTAATTTAATTTCCGTTGATAACTGCGACGATCGATTTTTTAACGAATTGATCAGCGTGTTGGCGTTCGATAAATCGTTAGCTTTTAAAAAAGCCTGGATAGCTGAAATAGTGTATTGATCTTTCAGTGGAGCGTGATGACTATCAGCGAGTTGTACATAAAGTTGTGCGGCTAAAGAAAACTGTTGCGCCGATAAAGCTTCTTGGGCTTGTATTGCCAATGAGTTAGACTGTTCATCCACTGCGGTATCGATGCGTTGAATACTGGTGCAATTGATTAAAAATAATGTACTAAAAGCTATAATGGCGAGCTGTACAGGTGAAGCTAAATACTTTTTGTAATGACTCATAAATGAACGGCTATGACGGCAAAATTAAAAAATGATCAAATCAGTGTTTAGTATCTTTTTCGAGGGTAACGATGTCAAACGATAAAGGCACACTTTATATCGTTGCTACGCCTATTGGAAACTTGGCCGATATTAGCTTACGTGCCCTGGACGTGTTAAAAAGGGTTAACCTGATTGCTGCTGAGGATACGCGAAACAGCAAAGTATTAATGAATCATTATTCAATACAAACGCCAATGTTGGCTTACCACGAACATAATGAACAAAGTAAACAAGCCGCTTTATTGAAAAAATTAGCGTCTGGAGAGTCAGTTGCACTGATATCAGATGCGGGTACGCCATTGATTAATGATCCCGGGTATACCTTGGTTGAGTCTGCCAAACAGGCAGGGTTTGAGGTTGTACCCATTCCGGGTGCGTGTGCCCTTATTGCGGCACTGAGTGCTTCGGGGTTAGCAGCAGATCGCTTTATGTTTGAGGGGTTTTTACCAAGAACATCTCATGCAAGGACAGCGATATTTGAAGCGTATAAAAGCCGTCAAGGAACGCTTATATTTTATGAATCGAGTCATCGGATAGTGAAGTGTATGGACGATGTGTTAGCGATTTATGGTGCCGATCATAAGGTGTCTATAGCGCGTGAGCTAACCAAAACCTACGAGACCATTGTAACGGGAACGGTTTTAGAAACGCATCAACGGGTTACTGCCGATAAAAACATGCAACGTGGTGAATTTGTTGTGTTGATAGAAGGTGTTGATAAGAAGCAGCAAAAACGCGACGGTTTGTCCGATGAAGATATGGAGACTTTGAATATCTTATTAGCAGAATGTTCCTTAAAAACAGCCGTCAAGCTGGCGGTACAATTAACCGGACAAGCGAAAAAAGCGCTATATAAGGCCGCGTTGGAGCTTAATAGCGAACGTTAATTATGATTACCTTCCTCGGCTTCTTAGAGACTGAACGGTGAAATCTTTTTGTTTCACAGAACGGTCGTTGATTGTTGTTTTCATTTTTAACGTGGTGCAATGACTGGCTGCCACGTCAACCATTGAAATCAGTGTTGGTATGGCGACCCCGGTCCCTTTGTTTTTTTCGAGGTGATGATCGGGGTGAGAAAAACCACTGATGCCTATTCGCCAAATGGTGTTATTCCTATCATAATGACGGCCCGCGATAGGGGTATTTGTTTGTGCATCTACATAAAAAATGCGTTTTGATAACGGGTGATTGGTTGTTTTGGGTTTTGCTTCCAAAATATGCAATTCTCTCAATTGCCATGGCACCTTGGGGAAACAGTTGCCTTGGCCATGAAAGTCGCCAAATTGGTAGTTCTTATCGCTATTATTTTTGACGGTCGTGTTATGTTTGTAAACGGGTGCTAATAATTGTTGAGTGCCTAAATAGCTCCATTTCATATCATTAATTCGACCGTTGTAGCCAAGAAAATCTTCTATCATAATATCACTACCTAAAAAGGCATCAGTCGTTTGCCCAGCCGGCAATCGGCGAACTCGGCGTTGAACAGAAAGGTATAACCACGTTCTTTCACGAGCACTATCATCTTCTAAGCGGTGAACAAGTAATTGCGTATTTTTTAAATCAAAAGGTTCTTTTGCTTGAAGGTAGATGCCATTGAATATATTGGCAGGGTTTTTGGGTAGATTGGGGGTAGGTTTCATCAAAAGACGATGTTTGTACCTTAAAATTTTGCCCACAAAGACCAGTGTTCTTTCAACCTTCCCGGATTTCATGTTGATGTAATCCCAAATGAAAGGGTCTACTAATGAGGAATCACCACCATATGAATAACGCATATTCCAAGCTAGTTTGAGTCCCGCAAGAGGGTCATTTATGTTCGGCTCTTCAGGAAACGGCAAACCGTCTTGATAGTTGAGTAATTGCCCAGTTTGCGCATCAATATTTACAGTACCTTTGTTAGCTCTTGTTAGCTCTTCGAAGCGGGTATTGGGTGTGATATCGAATTGTTTGCCAACCGTAATGGATAGAAAACCCTTAGATATTAAGTCAAAAATAGGGCCATCAAGATACGTTGAAAATTCCTCGGCATTTTGTTGGTCAATGAGAGTCCCTTGGATAGGGAATGAATCGGCATTTACGGTAAGAGCTAAGGTGATGATCGATATTGCTATAATTTTCTTCATTTTTAACCTTCTTTTTAGCGCTCAATAGAATCAATCGTCTAAAGAGTGTTTTTGTTTTTTTAAAAGTTAATACCGAGAACATCATTTACATTAGTCAATTTTTATGGATTAATCAATGAAAACTAAAGAAGTTAATAACTTAAAAACCGGTTTGAACTGAGAGGCAAACGGATTTAATTGAACTAACGACCATAAATTTGTATACTGCCCTAGGAGTTGGCTAGACAGTCGCTCTGCATAAGCAGGGAGGAAAGTCCGGGCTTCATAGGGCAAAGTGCCAGGTAACGCCTGGGGGGCGTGAGCCTACGGATAGTGCAGCAGAAAGTAAACCGCCAAGTCTACGTGTAGACCGGTAAGGGTGAAAGGGTGCGGTAAGAGCGCACCGCATGAACGGTAACGTTTCATGGCGATGGTAAACCCCACTTGAAGCAAGACCAAATAGAGAAGCTGTAACGTCAGTTACTCGTGTGGCCCACACGGCTTCTGGGTAGGTTGCTCGAGGTGCATGGTGACATGCATCCCAGATGAATGACTGTTCTCGACAGAACCCGGCTTATCGGCCAACTCCCTTTTTTTTAATATCTGCAAAGATTCTGCAAATAAATGTTATGACACGATTACAAAGATATTTCCTGATGGCTCTATCAGTGGCTGTATTGAGCGCTTGTAGTGAACAGGGCCCTGAAAAGTCAGTGGATCGTTTGGTTGAAGTGCAGAAGTTTTCGTATCAGTCAGTTAGTCAGGTGATAGATTACCCAGGTCATGTCCAAGCGCGTTATCAAACGGAACTCGCTTTTCAAGTGGAAGGCCAACTCTTTAACCGTTTAGTTGATGTGGGGGACTTTGTGAAAAAAGGCCAGCCCATCGCTAGACTCGATGCGAAGGATTATGTGCTCAATAGTGAACGTTTTTTAAATCAGATAAAGTCGGCAGAGGCTGATTTGAAACGAGCAGAGAACGATTTGTTACGTGCAGAAACGTTACGGAAAAAGAACTTCATCGGGGATGCAGAATTAGATAAGGCCCTTAATATTGAAAAGGCAGCGAGAGCAGGGCTTAAAGCGTTAAAGGCTGAGCATGCTCAAAGTATTAACCGTCGAGGATATACTGAACTTCTGGCGGTGGCTGATGGCGTTGTGACCGACTGGTTTGTAGAGGTTGGTGGCGTTGTGCAAGCGGGTGAAGTGATTGCAGAGATGGCATGGAGTACCGATTGGGAATTTGTGACGGCTTTGGCTGAAACGGATATTAATCAAATTTCTATTGGGCAACAAGCGCAACTTAAGTTTTGGGCTTATGGGGATAAAACATATGCCGCGCTGGTTCGTGAAATTAAACCCATCTCTAGTACAGCTTCTCCAAGCTATCGCGTTAAGTTATCGTTAATTGATAAACCCGATTCGTTGAAGTTGGGCATGACTGGCCATGTATTATTTTCAACCGTCACTGATAAAGTAGGCTTGCTACCAACTACATCATTAATACAAAAAGATCAGGCAAGTTATGTTTTTGTGGTTGACCCAGAGGCTCATACGGCTCATTTGCAGGCTGTCACTTATCGTCAGGCTGTAGGTAACCAAATGATGGTTGATGATGGATTAACGGAGGGACAGCTGGTTGTGGTAGCCGGCGCTCATTTGATTGCAGACGGTAATAAAGTCAGGTTGCTGCTGAATAATGAGTAATCAGCGTTTTAATCTGGCTAGGTGGGGTATAGAACACTCGCAAATTCTGATCTATTTTATGATCGTTATTTTAATAACCGGTACGGTTGCTTTTTTTCAACTGGGACAAAGAGATTTACCCCAGTTTGCTATTAAGACAATGGTTGTTAGTGTTCAATGGCCTGGTGCTTCTGCTGAAGAAGTGTCCCAATTTGTTGCAGACCCAATAGAAACAAAATTACTTGAAGTGCCTTGGCTTAAAGACGTGGTTTCTTTTAGTAAACCCGGTGAAGCCTGGTTGATCGTTAACACGGAAGGCTTTATGCCGGATGCGTCGTCAAGAATGAAAGACCGCTTTTATGATGTGCGAAAAAAAATTGCTGATATTGCTCATCGATTACCTGCAAATATTCAAGGCCCTTTTTTTAACGATGAGTTTGGCGATATATTTGCCATGGTCTACAGCTTTAACAGCGAGGATTATTCCTTTGCGCAAATCAAAAATTATGCGGAGAAAGCTCGAAATGCCGTTGTCCGCATAGCGTCTGTTGAAAAGGCTATTTTGTATGGCGTACAAAATGAAAAAGTATTCGTCGAATTAGATGACAAACGGGTTGCCGCACTGGGTTTAGACCCGTTACAAATTGGTTTGTTATTGAATCAGCATAATCAAGTTCAAAGTAGTGGACGTGTTGATGGGCAACAAAATCATTACCGTTTGCGTTTAAATGATCGTTTTCGGTCGATAGAAGATATCCAAAAAATGCCAATAAGTTTAAGCGATGGCCGTGTTATTTACCTTGACAGTGTGGCCCATGTTTATAGAGGTTATGAGGATCCACCGTCGTTTAGAATGCGTGTCAATGGTGAAGCATCTATCGGTTTAGGTATTACGATGCGTGAAGGTTCTCAGTTATTATCAATGTCTGATCAAGTCAAAGCAGTCATGGCGGAGTTTAAACAACAATTGCCCGTAGGAATGAAAATAGCGCTGGTTGCGGATCAGCCCAAATCAGTTGCGGCACAAATCAATCGTTTTCTTAACAAGCTTACGCTAGCCATTCTTATTGTTTTGATTGTCTGTTATTTCTCATTAGGCTTGCGAACGGGCATCGTAGTGGCTTTGGCTATTCCCATTGTACTAGGCGTTGTTTTTGTATTGATGTACGTATGGGGTATTGGTTTGAACAGGGTGTCACTAGGAGCCTTGGTGATTTCTCTCGGTTTGTTGGTGGACGATGCGATGATTGTGGTGGAATTAGTGCACGTGAAACTTGAACAAGGTTGGGATCGATTAAAGGCAGCAACCTTTACTTATACAGCGACATCAAAACCGATGTTGAGTGGAACGCTGATAGCGGCTGTTGGTTTTCTTCCTGTTTTTCTTGTTAATGCGTCGCCACAAGAAATATTGGGTGAGCTTTTTGTCGTTATCAGCGCCGCTTTGGTAACATCTTGGGTCGTGGCGGTGTTATTAACGCCTTACTTATCCTTTAAATTGCTCAAGGTTAATCCTAGTGATCATACACTAAAGCAGCAGGATGGCACTGTTGTAGTTGATATGTATCAAACGCCTTTTTATAAAAAATTTCGTCAATTAATTGCTTGGAGTATGGAGCATGAAAAAAGTGTCATTGGCGTTACCGTATTCCTTTTCGCTTTGACCATTGCTGGTGTGCAACACGTGAAAATGGAGTTTTTTCCAGGGAATGACCGGCCGGAAGCGCTCGTTGATGTCTGGTTTCCAGAGGGAACCAGTTATCAGCAGATGGAGCGCCAAATAGCGGAGATTGAGCAAAAGCTCAGTGAGCAACAGCATATAGAAAACATTATTGCCTATATCGGCGGCGATTCTTTGCGTGTTCAAAACGATATGTACATTGAACAACCTAATGCTAATTACAGCAAGATAGTTGTGATTGCGGATACGTTGCAAGCACGTGAAAATATTAAAAGCATGCTCAGGGACTATTTTTCAACTCACCATGCAAATTTACGTACACGAGTTTACAGCCTGACTTATGGCTTGCCATTTAATTATCCCTTGCAATATTTGATTACAGGAGATGATCCAGAAGTCTTGGTAACTATTTCTGATCAATTGCAACAAATCTTACAGAATGATACGTCAACGCGAGATGTACATGATAACCGTCGTGAAAAACGTTTAGTTGTTGACATCACGCTTGACCTTCCCCGAGTTGCTGCCAGTGGTACAGCCCCCGCTCAACTAAGTAAAACCTTACGGGCAATGCTTGATGGCTTGCCTGTTACGCAATATAGAGAAGGAAACGATCTGATCAACGTAGAGTTACGAAATAAGCCTGAAAATCGTCATCAACTTGATCGTATCAGGTTGTTGCAAGTGCCCGTTGCTAATGGCAAGACCGTGGCGTTATCTGAATTAGCTGACATTAACTTTCGTTTTGAAGAAGGCATTGTTTGGCGATACAACGGCTATCGCTCCATTATTGTCCAGTCGCTATTGGCCGATGGTGTTTTAAACTTTGATATTGTGAAGAAGTTAGAAAACGACGTTAATGAATTAAGAAATAGCTTACCCAGTGGTTATAGAATAGAGGTGTTTGGTGAAATTGATATTTCGCAAGAAGTGGATGTTCAACTAGCAAAAACACTGCCGTTTATGTTAGTCGCTATTTTAACGTTGCTTATGTTTGAGCTTAATAGCATACGAAAAATGACACTGGTTCTGATGACGGTACCTCTGGGTTTGATTGGGGTTGTTTCTATTTTACTTTTGATGGATTTATCGTTTGGCTTAGTGGCGCGTTTAGGCATGTTGGCACTCACCGGCATTATTATCCGTAATACCATTATTTTGATAGACCAAATAGAGCAGGACTTGGCTTCGGGGCTGTCGCCTTGGGATGCAGTGCTGGAATCAACCGTGAGACGCGCCAGGCCGATTATTCTGACAGCCTTGGCGGCTATTTTTGCGATGTTACCGTTGCTAGATGATTATTTTTGGGGGCCAATGGCGATTACGATGATGAATGGACTATGGGTGGCTACCTTGCTCACCTTGTTTGTTTTTCCTGCGATGTATGTCGCTTGGTTCAAAGTACAGGCACCAACAAAATAATATTTCGCGAGTTATTGTGCAGCTAGGAGGCATCGTAAGGCCAGAGGAGAAAATCTTGCGCTGCACAAGTTGTTGATGTATTATCTTGCTTAACGAACGTTAAGTAAGGTTATCATGGGTCACACAGAAACGGATACCCGTATCCATATTTTAGAAGAAGCGATGCCGCTCTTTGCTGCAAAAGGTTATAACGGCGTTTCGATGCGTCACTTGGCGAGGGCGGTGAACTTAAGTTCGGCAGCACTCTATCACCATTTTCCAGACAAGCACACGCTGTACTTAGAGGTGATGAAACATTCCTTTGTGGACAAAGCACACGACATTATGCGCTCGGGAGATGAAGCGAGCGAGCCTGTCGAACGGTTTGAAGCCTTTATCAAACGGTTGACTCAAGTGGTGACAGAAGATCAAATTTTTAGGGCTTTAGTCATGTGGGAATTGCTGGATGGTGATGAAGCCAGATTAAAGCTGGTTGCCGAAGAGGTCTTGTTAGAACCCTTCAAATGTGTGTATGCCTTAATTAAAGAAATGGCGCCGGATGTCGATCATTATATGCACTCTCTGTCTTGCATCTGGTTGGTCCTTTCACACTCTGCGGCAGCACCCATGTGTCAATTTTTACCGGGCTGGAATGATTCATACAGCGCGCCAGATGTTATTTCTAAACATGCTATTCAATTACTGGGACAAGGCGTACACAAGGGCGTTTAATTGGCGAAATGAGGGCGCCTGAACATGAGTTTTTTTAAGAAACAACTAAAAACAATCATTTTATTGAGTTTGTTAACGACCCCGTTGGGCTGCACAGATTCATCTAGCAAACAGAGCAAGACTGCTGAAAAAGAACGGTTGGCGTATCAAACAACACCGGTTGTGGTGAAAAAGGTACCCATTAATTACCGGACAACGGGCACGATTGTTTCGGATCATAGGGTGGATGTAGCTTCTAGAGTGACCGGTTACATAAAAAAAATACGAGTCCACGAAGGGGATCGAATAAAGAAAGGTCAAACGCTGATTATCTTGGATGGTGCCAATGTGGAAGGGGCGATCAGGCAAGTGACTGCATCGGTTGATAAAGCCAAATCGGCCTTGAAAGATGCGCAAAGAGATGTTGATAATTTTCAAGCGCTTTTTGAACGCGGTAGTGTTTCAGAAAATACATTAAGAAAAACCAAGTTACAACGCGATATTGCCAAGGATACGCTGCGTGAGGCAACCGCGGCACTTGAAGCAACACAGTCGCAGCGCCAATACACTCAAATTAGTAGCCCCGTAACAGGCATTGTCGTGGCGCGTCATAAGCGTGAGGGGGATTTGGCCGCTCCGGCTTTGCCTTTGCTGACGGTTGAGTCAAGCGAAGGCCTGTTGTTCGAAACCTTTGTGGCCGAAGGGCAGATTAAGCATATCAAGCACGGTGCAACTGTTAGGGTCACTATTGATGCGCTTGATCAACCTGTCAAAGGGTTGGTTGCACGTATCGTTCAATCCGCAGATCCATTAACTCGTAAATCTCAAGTTAAGGTCTCATTGCCTGATAATGATACGTTATTGCCCGGTATGTTTGGCCGTACTCATTTTGAAATTGGCAGTAAGCGTTTACCTGTTATTAATGTTGAGTCACTTGTTAAGCGAGCAGGGTTAACGGGGGTTTTTTTCGTAGATGAACAGCAGCGCATACATTTCCGTTGGTTAAGGCTCGGTAAAGAAACGGACGGGAAGATAGAAGTATTGGCTGGTTTAACAGGTGGCGAACATATCGTGGCTTTGCCGGATGGGCGGCTGCGTGATGGTGATTTTATTCGGTTAAAGGGGCAGCCGAGTGAATAAAAAACGATTAAACCCGGCCGGTTGGTTGGCGCATGCTTTTGTCACTTCAAAGCTAACAGTGTTATTCATGATCAGCTGTGTTTTGTTGGGCGTGATAGCAATTTTTTTAACACCACGAGAAGAAAACCCCCAAATTATCGTTCCTGGAGCTGAGATTTTTGTCAGTATGCCCGGTGCAACGCCGGAAGAAATAGAGGAATTGGTTATTAATCCCCTTGAAGGCATTATCCGTGAAATTTCAGGGGTAGATCACACCTACGCAACTGCACTCAATTCAATGGGTGTTGTCAGTGTCCAATTTGAAGTGGGGCTCGATAAGGAAAGATCGTTACTTAAACTTTATGATCGGGTGCTGGGCAAGCAAGACCAGCTGCCCGCGGATGCGTCTGTCCCGTTGATTAAAAGTGTGGATGTGGATGATGTGCCTATTCTTGCCGTTACCCTGGCATCAGAACAGTATGATGATTACGCTTTAAAACGTTTAGCCGATCATCTGGTGGACCGTTTGCGTAGTTTAAATGATGTATCGGTTGCTTATGTTAAAGGGGGAAGGGATCGTGAGGTACGTGTTGAATTGGATCCTGAAAGATTGCTTGGGTTTGGTATTACCTTGGATCAGATGCAAGCAACGTTACAAGCAGGAAATCTTGCGGCGCCAGTCGGTTCACAAGCCATCAATGGAAAGGTTAGCCGTATCTATTTAGATGGGTTTTTAACGTCAGCAGAGCAAGTAAAAAAATTAATCGTTGGCCATTTTAAGCAGCAAGTGATTTATATGGAGGATGTTGCAGAAATTATCGATGGCCCTCGCCAAGAGCGGGATAAGTTATCTCGGTTTGCCTACGGGCCTGCGGATCCACGCTTTGGTACAACGGCTTCAACGGAAATGCCTGCGGTGACAATTGCAGTGGCAAAAAAAGCAGGAACCAATGCTGTGTTTGTGGCGGATGATATTCTAGAAAGAATTGAACGGATGAAGAAAAATTTTATCCCCGCTGGTGTAGAGATTATCACCACGCGCAATGATGGCGAAAAGGCGGATGCCGCGGTGAATAATCTAATAGAACACATGGGGATTGCGATTCTTTCTGTATTTATTGTTATTGTCCTTTTTCTTGGTTTTAAAGAGGCATTAATAGTCGGTATTACTGTGCCTTTTATTTTGGCCTTGACCCTGGGTGCTGATTACCTTTTTGGTCTAACGATTAACAGGGTGACTCTGTTTGCGCTTATTTTATCTTTAGGCTTGCTGGTTGATTCCGCGATTGTGGTCATTGAGAATATCCACCGGCACTATAAAAATTTATGGCTAAAGGATAAAGTTGATGTCACGGTGACCGCGACCAATGAAATTGGTAATCCAACCAATCTTGCTACTTTTGCTGTGATGGTTGTTTTTGGTTCGTTAATGGTGATCACTGAAATGTCAGGTCAATATTTTTATCCCATTGCGTTTAACGTCCCCATTGCCATGTTGGCTTCTTTACTGGTGGCCTATATTGTGACTCCTTGGGCAGCTAATCGGTGGCTTAAACCGGGAGAGGGAGAGGACTTAGAAACACATGATGGCGGTGATAAACTCCATCAATGGTATTACAACATCATCACGCCTTTGTTGGATAATCGGCGTTATCGTTATCTATCTATAATGATTATTATCATAGCCATTGTGTTATCTATGCTTCAACCGGCGTGGCAGTTTATCCGTGCAGAAGGTGTGGGCGGGCCACTGTCAGCGGGCGGTGTGGCGTTGGTGATGATGCCAAAAGATAATAAAAATACCTTTAATGTGACGATTGATATGCCTGAGTATACCCCCGTTGAGGTGACTGATCGTGTGGTACGGGAAGTGGGCGACGTTTTGCGAGAAACGCCGGAGATATTGAATTATCAGAGCTGGGTTGGGCAAACAGGGGTGATTGATTTTAATGGCTTGTTAAAAGGAGCGAGTAATAAGAAAGGCTCTTTTGTGGCGGAAGTTCGAGTTAATTTAACCGATAAAAAAACAAGAGAGATCAGCTCGATCGATATTGCGCGTCAGCTACGCCCAACAATGGAAAGCATTCAACAGCGATACCCGGGGAGTGTCATCCAAGTGGTAGAAGATTTACCAGGCCCACCGCTGCGTGCAACAGTACTGGCCGAAATTTATGGTAAAGACCCAGAAAAACTCCGAGAGATCTCAGCCAAAGTCAGTGATGTCTTTAAAAACACCCATGGTGTTATTGAGGTACATGATTCTGAATTCGCAGATGTGCCGCAATTTAGAGTCATCGTCGATAAAGAAAAAGCGGCCTTATCGGGCGTTTCTGTTGCGCAGGTTGCTCAAGCGTTAAGGCGTCTGATTGACGGTGGTGAAATGGGACGATTACATATCGCTGAAGAGAAAAAGATTGTGCCCATCAGATTACACATTCCCTATCAATACCAAGTGGATCCGATGCTTTTATCAACGATTTTTATAACGAATCGAGAAGGGAAGAAGATACCATTATCTGAATTAACTCAAGTTGTTAACGATGCGCAAGATAGGCCCATTTTGCATAAAGATTTTGAGCGAGTCACCTATGTAGGGGCTGAATTAACCGATACAACGCCAGTGAATGCCGTGATGGATATTGATCAGCGATTAGATGGTCTGTCGATAGGTGATGGTGAAAAATTAACGACAGGCAATTTACGCTTAAAATCTATTACACCGGATACCATCGACGGTTATCAGCTGTTATGGGATGGGGAGATTCGTTTAACGTTGGATGCTTTTCGCGATATGTTGGGGGCCTTGGGCATCGCCCTGATCTTTATTTATTTGCTGTTGGTGGGCTACTATGCTTCATTCAGCATTCCTTTAATTGCAATGGTGGCTATTCCCTTAGGGCTTATAGGCGTTTTTCCTGGGCATTGGGTTATGGGTGAGCCATTTACATCAACATCAATGATTGGTGTGATTGCCTTGGCAGGTGTGGTGGTTCGTAATTCATTGTTAATTATCGACTTTGTCCAAGATTATATGAAGCAAGGCCTGTCTGCACACGAAGCTGTTAAAGAGGCAGGAGCTGTCCGACTACGACCTATTTTATTGACGGCCTTAGCGATTGTATTGGGCTCAGCCGTGATGTTGTCTGACCCAGTATTTGGCGGTTTGGCCATCTCATTGATATTTGGAACAATTGTATCGACTGTATTAACGATGGTTGTTATTCCCATGTTTTTGTATTCAATGCTATGCCGTCAAGCCCTATCGAATAGCGGTAGAGGGGAACACTAATGGTGACTAAAAAGTATGGTGGTCATTTTTTAATATGCCTGGGATTGTTATTACCGACATTGATTCAGGCGGAAACACTACAGCAAGCATGGAGTATAGCGATTGAGTATGATCATGGTTTGCAAGCAGTGCGTGAAAATACCCAAGCGAGTGAGTATCAGTTAAAGGCTGCAAAAGCAGCACGGTTACCAAATTTGACAGTAGACGGGGGCTTTACTGCTCTTGAAAATGACCCGGAAGCAAAGGTTAACTTTGGTGGCTTGGCAACACAGTTTCCATTAGCTGAAAAAGACAGTTATTCATACCAAGCGATGACCGTGTTGCCTCTGTATACGGGCGGGCAAATTAGTGGCGGTATTGATGCAGCCTCAGCCTCTTTAAAAGCGTCAAAACATCTTCAAGTCGGTAAAGTGCTGGACCTCAAATTGAGGGTGGCGGAAGCCTATATTGGAGTTTTAAGGTCGACAAAGGCATTTGAGGTCGCAAACAGCCATGTGGCGAGCCTTGAGTCTCACCAGAAGGACGTGGAAAATTTATTTGAGCAGGGGATGGTGTCACGTAATGATTTATTGGCGGCTCGAGTGGCTTTGGCCGATGCAACCCAACAGGCGCTTCAGGTTAAAAATATGCTGGATATCAGTCGTTCTGCATACAATCGATTGTTAGGTCGAGCCTTTCAAACAGTGGTTGAATTGGAGGAGGTAGCACCTGTTACTGTGGAGGGTTCATTGGATGACTTGATGGTTCAAGCCATTAAGGCGCGTTATGAATTACGCGTTTTAAAACAACAAATGGCAGCATTAGATTCTAAGGCCGATGCCATCCGGGCAAAAAATGCTCCTCAGCTTGCCTTGAGTGGTGGCTATAGTTATAAAGAAAATAAATATCAAGTACATGAAGGTCAGTGGCTCGTTGGGGTGGGTTTAAAATGGACATTATTCGATGGTGGGTCGATACAACATCAAGCTTCAGCGACAGCACGACAAGCTCGGTCAATCGAACAACAATACGATGAGATGCTCAGTTTAGTAAAGCTTCAAGTAAGACAATATTGGTTAGCTGTTCAAGAAACACGCAAACGACTTGTTGTGACAGAACAATCGATTAGTCAAGCGGAAGAGAATTTAAGGGTGAATCGTGATCGTTATGAGCATGGCTTATCAACCAATACAGATGTGCTCAGTGCCGAAGCGCTTCGCACAGGCAGCCACAATAATCATGCAAATGCGATTTATGATGCCGTTTTGGCAAATATCAGACTGCGAAGAGCAGTGAGTGACCTATAATGTTCAATATTATTTGGATAACCATCGATTATTGAATATGGAGCTATCAACCCCTGCCTTATTGTTTCCGGCCATTTCACTTTTGCTGTTGGCTTATACAAACCGTTTTATGGGTTTGGCCAGTGTTATAAGGGGCTTACATCAACAAATTAATGAGACGAACAAAGAGCTGATCGCGCGTCAAATTATTAGTTTAAGGTTGCGCATCAGGTTGATTATTCTGATGCAGGTCCTAGGCGTATTGAGTATCAGTTTTTGTGTGGCGGCGATGTTTTTATTATTTTTGGCTGCAAACGAATTTGGTCAACAGGCTTTTATTATCAGCTTGGTGTTAATGATGTCGTCACTTGTTGTTTCTTTATACGAATTAATCATTTCTGGCCAGGCACTGAATATCGAACTTGAGGATATTGACTGTTAGAGAAATCTACAATCAGCTTATGCTTGGGTGATAGGCGTTTCAATAATATCTTTCAAAATGCCATTTTCAATATTATAAATCCAGCCGTGAACGGATAAGCTTGCACCGTTTTTCCAAGCGTTTTTTACGATGGTGGTGTTACAAATATTACTCACTTGTTCAATGACATTCAGTTCGCACAATCGGTGGAGTTTGTCAGTCGCATCACTGATTTTTTTTAATTCATCGGCGTGAAGGCGGTGTACATCTTTGATATGGCCCAGCCAGTTATCAATTAGCCCGTGGTCACTATTTTCCATTGATGCCTTGATGCCACCGCAGCCATAATGGCCGCAAACAATAATGTGTTTTACTTTAAGAACTTCAACGGCATATTGAATAACAGAAAGGCAGTTTAAATCACTGTGGATAACCATATTGGCAATATTACGGTGGACAAAGACCTCACCAGGCGCAAGATTAAGGAGTTGATTAGAAGGAACCCGGCTGTCAGAACAGCCAATCCAAAGGTATTCAGGTGACTGTAATTTGGATAAGTTGGTAAAGAAATCTGGGTCTTCTTTTGTAATTGATTCTGCCCACTCTTTATTGTTTTTAAAAAGATGTTCTAAGTTTTCCATAGTCGGTAACGGGTATTTATTTATTAGAGGCCTCAGTCAGGGATTAAATTCTACCAGAATGAAAAAGTAAGCTCACGGGTAGATGAGTGCAAAAAAACTCAAAAATCAGCAGAATAATTAAGACATCGACAGTAGAAGGGCGACTATAAAATAATAATCAGGTCTTTAAATTAAAGTTTTTATCGAAAATGCCCCATTGATTGATCAAGATCAATGCGTAAAAGATCCGCGAGAGAGTATCTTAAACACAGCATTAAATATTAAATTTTCTGTTAATTAGAGGTTTTATTATGGAACTATGGAACGAATTATTGGGCAGCTGGGGTGGTATTTTATCCTTACTTGTTATTCTTTTTATGGTCGGTATGGCGGGGTTTATTGGCTGGTTTTTAAAAAGCAGAGGTTAATCGAATTCGCTGAATTTTTTATTAGTAGACCTTTTTAATCAGGTGTTTATTTACATATGGTTAAACACTTGTCTCAAAAACTCAGGTTTGCCAGTTGTTGCTGGAATCAGATTCAAGGTATATGCTGAAGACTCAAAAGCAACAACAGGAGATTTTTATGACTCATCATACCTAGAAGCATATTGAGTTGACGGGCAGTTCAGAAGTAGGGACAGATGACGCTATTAATAATGCCATTGAAGCGGCCTCAAAAACAGTTAAAAACATGGATTGGTTTGAGGTTATTGAGACTCGTGGGCATATTTCTAATAATCGTATCAAGCATTGGCAAGTGACGCTAAAAATTGGGTTTAGAATAGAAAACTAACGGCTGATTTGCGAGTAACCGAGTCATACAGTGAGAAATGTTGGTCGTGGGAAACAATAATACTATTACTGTTTATTACGATGGGTCGTGCCCAGGTTGTGTTAAAGACAGAAAGGCCTTTGAATGGTTTGCGGGTAAAAGAGCGTCGCGATTTATTTGGTTTGATATTACCGGCCAAGAAGACGCCTTACGCAGGCAAGGTATTGAACCTATTAATGCACTGCGAGAATTGCATATCAAAGATGGTCAGGGTGTTATCCATTCGGAAATGGACGCGTATAGCCTTTTGATGAAAGACATTCCGTTACTTTGGGTATTGGGCACGGTTATTTGTTTACCGGTCATCAAGCCGGTGCTGAGTTATTTATACCGAAAATCTGTCGATAAACGGTTAAGTTGTAAAACATCATGACGGTTTCTAGTCTACTTTAACAGCACACTGCTTATAACAAAGGCGCTAAATATTCTCTAACTCGTTCAGCAATAATGGGTTGCGCCTTTTCATTGGGATGTAAACCATCTTGTTGCATCATGCCCTGCACGAGTGCAACGTCTTCCAAAATAAAGGGGACAAAAGGGATGCCCATTTCCTCAGCGAGATCCGGGTAGTTGTTGTAAAACATATCGGTGTAACGTTTTCCGTAATTTGAAGGAATGCGCATACTGAGTAATAACACCTTGGCGTTGGTTTTTTGTATTCGTTTAATGAGTTCGCGCAGATTGTTTTTGATCAGTGTAGGTGGCATGCCGCGCAAACCATCATTTGCCCCCAATTCTAATAGAACTATTTTGGGCTTGTGTTGTTCTAAGATTTTGTCAATCCGAGCCAGTCCACCCGCGGTCGTATCTCCACTAATACTTTGATTAATTAGTGTGTAAGTGTTGTGTTGTTCATTCAGTGTTTGTTGTAATAGGTGAACCCATCCTTTTTCAATGGGCATACCATAACCAGCACTGATACTATCGCCAAGCACAACGATGGATTTGGCAAAAAGTGTGGATGAAAATAACGTTAATATTAACAGTAAAAAAATTCTAATCATGTCTAAAACTAGCCGTCCAATTATTGAAACAAAAAGTCTGGGAAAAAAAGTATCTGTCGCTGATGGCGATTTAAGTATTTTATCTTCTGTTGATTTAACAATTAACAAAGGAGAAAGTATAGCGATTGTTGGCGCTTCTGGCTCGGGTAAATCCACCTTGCTGGGATTGTTGGCTGGATTGGACAGCCCGTCGGAAGGCATCATTAAATTAGACGGGGTAGACTTAACGGCTTTGGATGAAGATGGCCGCGCGGATATTCGCAATAAACTAGTTGGCTTTGTTTTTCAATCGTTCCAATTAATGCAGCGTTTGAGTGCCTTGGAAAATGTGATGTTACCGCTGGAATTACGTGGTGATCAGCAGGCAAAAAAAACAGCCACGGACTTGTTGAACAGAGTCGGTCTTGGGCATCGTTTAGGTCACACGCCCATGAAATTGTCAGGGGGTGAGCAGCAACGAGTCGCTCTTGCTCGCGCTTTCGTAACCCAACCGGCCATTTTGTTTGCAGATGAACCCACGGGCAATTTGGATAGTAAAACCGGTGAGCAAATCATTGAGTTACTGTTTGAATTAAACCAAGAAAAAAACACAACACTGGTGCTGGTGACACACGATAAGGTGTTGGCTTCACGATGCCAACGCAGTGTGCAGATTGAGGCTGGGCAATTAGTATGAATAGATTCAAGTTGGCGTTACGCTTGTTAAAACGTGATGCTTACAGTGGTGAGCTAACGCTTTTAGGTTTGGCATTAATTATTGCTGTTACAAGCTCAACTGCTATTAGTTTGTTTGCTGATCGAATGCATCGAACAATGAATGCTCAAGCGGCAGAATTTTTAGCAGCTGATTTGGTCGTAACCAGTTCGGATTTGCTGCCAGAAGATTGGATTGAGAAAGCTGAGCAGCTGGGTTTGGAACAAGCTAGAACGGTGGAATTTTCAACGGTGCTGATTAACAAGGATGACCTGCTCTTAGCCAGTGTAAAAGCCGTTAGTACGGGGTATCCCTTACGTGGCCAGCTAAAAACAAAAGAGCAGATCGGTGGTGAGTTAGAAGTGGTTCAACAGGAAGGCCCTAAAGCCGGAAAGGTTTGGGTTGATAGACGTGTTTTATCGGCCTTAACGTTAGCGATAGGTGATTCGTTAACAGTCGGTGAGAAGGCCTTTAAGATCAGCCAGATCATTAGTTATGAGCCAGATAAACGCGGCGATGTCTACAGTTTATCACCACGGGTGATGATGAGCGATGTGGATTTAAAAGCCACGAAGATATTGCAACCCGGGAGTCGAGTTCGTTATTTTTTCCAATTTAGTGGAGAGGCTGATGCGATTAATCGGTTCAATGAATGGGTGAAGCCTCTATTGTTACCATCGCAACGGCTAATGGACGTCCATGAGGATCGACCAGAGCTGGGTAATGCGTTGTCACGAGCGGAGCGTTATTTAGGCTTATCGAGCATCTTGGTTATTTTAATTGCTGGCGTGGCCATCGCGATGTCGAGTCGTCGATACAGTGAGAGGCATTTTAATTCAACCGCCATATTGCGCTGTTTAGGGTGCCAGCAGAATGATATTTTGCTGATTTTTTTGTATCAGTTTTTTATTTTAGGTCTAGTGGCTTGCTCCCTTGGTTTGCTGTTTGGTTGGTTGACGCAAGAAGCGTTGTTTCATTTGTTACGTAGTTTGCTGCCTGCTAAAGTCTCAGCACCTAGTTTTATTGCCGTGATGTTGGGGTTTATGACGGGCATTGCTATCTTGGTGGGCTTTTCATTACCGCCCTTACTTCGACTGAAACGCGTCTCACCACTTCGTGTGTTACGCAGAGAACTGGAGCCTGTAAACAGCAGCGGTTGGTTGGTTTATGGTTTAGCCATCGCCTTAATTTCAGGCCTTATTTTTCAATACACGAATGACTTAAAACTGATGCTATCCATTATGGGTGGGGGGCTGGTTGCAGTGGTTATTTCATCTTGGCTGCTTTACGCTATCTTATTGAAATCCAAGACACTGTTACCTCGTGTTGGTTTAAGTTGGCGCCTCGGTTTGCAAGGTGTATTGAGGGAACCAAAGGCTAGCGTGGCCCAAGTGTTGGCGTTCAGCATTACCCTATTAGCAATGTTGATTAGCTTCACGGTAAGAAACGATTTATTAGCTGATTGGCAGCAGCAAATTCCTGAAGAAGCGCCCAATTATTTTGCGATTAACATCTTCCCACACCAATTAGAATCGTTTGAACACGAATTGAATCAGCACGGTGTGCCTCTGGCAACTTTTCATCCGGTTGTTCGAGGCCGCTTGGTTGGTATTAATGATGTGCCTGTACAGCAGATTGTGAGTAAGGATTCGCAAGGTGAACGAGCAACACATCGTGATTTAAGCCTTACATGGGCTGATGAGTTACCGCAAGATAATAAAACAATCGCCGGTCAATGGGAGGCGACTGGAAAAGATGACGTCTCCATAGAAAGTAAATTAGCCGACAGTCTGGGGGTTAGCTTGGGTGATCGCCTTACCTTCAGTATTGGTAGTGAGCAAATTGATGTGAGCGTAACGCATATACGTAGCGTGCAGTGGGATACAATGAAACCGAACTTTTACATGGTTATATCTGAAAAAACATTAAAAGATTTCCCAACCACATACATCACCAGTTTTTATTTATCAGAAAAAAATAAAAAACGGTTGAATGCTTTGGTGAAAAAATTTCCGACGATGTCCGTCTTGGAAGTAGAAGCAATGCTTCAGCAAATAAAAACTATTTTGGGGCAGTTAACCGCCGCTATTAATTATTTGTTGTATTTTGCCTTATTGGCTGGATTAACAGTATTGTTGGCGTCTATTTATTCGACATTGGATCACCGAATTTCTGAAGGCGCATTGATGAGAACATTAGGCGCAAATCGAGAATTATTAAGAAAAGCGCACTTAGTTGAGTTTTCTATTATTGGCCTCATGTCGGGGCTCATTGCTGTGTTGATGTTCCAACTGGTTTTGTTTGGTTTGTATACCTACGTGTTGAATTTGGATTTTTACTTTAATGTAAAACTGATTATTTTAGTACCGCTTTTTAGCGCAATTTGTATTGTTGTTGCGGGCTTTTGGGGTGTAAGGGAAGTAGTGAACAAGCCTCCGATGTACGTGTTACGAGACGTTTGATATAAATAAGGCGACACCTCATAGGGAGGAATCGCCTTGTTTACGCGAGGGATTACAGGGTGATTAATAACTCAATAATTTAACACCCTCAGCCATCATCAGTTTCCCCGGCATGCCCGTTGTTAGCCCTGGCAGCATATTGTCCGGGTCAATGCCATGCCCTGCAAGACACATTGAACAGACCATAATTTTACCGCCGACTTTCATAAAGTCTTCCATATGTTGATGTACATTCTGGCCTCTAAGCGATAGCATTTTTGCGACAGGGTAATCCTTATTAACATAAGGAGTGACGGCAAGACTGATATAGACGGTAACATCAACATCTTGAGTGGTCCTCAGCATGGTGCCAACAGCAAAGGCACGGTGAATTTTAAAAATATCGGGGCTTGAAAGATCAATAAAAACACCTGTCGATTTTGACGCTGTGGCCATTCCGGAAAAAACGGTTAAACAGAACATGAGAATGATGAGAATAAGGTTTGTTTTTTTCATTATTGAGTCTCCTTTGGGTTCATGAATGAGTTAGTGTATGATCGATAAACTTTCAAACCGTTGATAATTATCAATCGAGTCGTTTTTAAATTTTCTCCTTATTAATTAAGCTCTGCTTTAAGGACTAGAGTTCAATGAAACAGCATCAAATAAGTAAAGTTTGGAACGCAGGTGAGAAATGCGAGCAATGTGCGATACGGCATTTGGTTTTATTTGCAGATTTGAAAAAAAGCGATTTTGAATTGATCCACCGCCCGATTAATGAATTTAATTTACCGGTAGGCGCCACCCTTTATCACCCAGGCGATCGTTCTGAAAGTATTTATACCTTAAGAGAAGGCTTGGTGAAGTTAGTGACTTATCTTGTTGATGGAACCGTTAGGGTTGTTCGTATCATTAAAAAAGGTGATGTCGTTGGCTTAGAAGCGTTAGATGGTAAGAATTATTTTCATCATGCTATTGTGCTTGAAGACGCATCATTTTGCCGCATTCCGGTTAGCCAAATTGAAACCTTAAACGAACACTCACCCCATCTAGCCAAACAATTGACGAGCCGTTGGCAACGTGTCATTTCTGATGCTGATCTATGGTTATCAAAATTATCGAGTGGTTTTGCCAAACAACGTGTGGCTTACTTGTTACTTTATTTGGCTGAAGACGGTGGCGATCAGGCGGTTTATTTGCCATCGCGAGATGATATGGGTGCGATGTTAGCGATCACAACAGAGACTGCGAGTCGTATCGTTGCCGCGCTTAAACGCGAAGGGATTATCAATGTGGTATCGACTCACCGAGCGTTGATAGATAAGACACGTTTAACTGAGCTCTGTGAAAATTAACCAAACGCTGATGCCTGTCAACTGGTTTATTTTAGAACAAAGAATATGAAAAATAATTCATTACAAGATCAATTATTAAAAGCGGGTTTAACCAGTAAATCGAAAGCCCATAAAGTGAAAAAACAAAAAAATAAACAGGTTAAACAGAAACATAAAAATAAACTCGACGTGGCTAATGAGGCTGCCTTATTGGCCGAACAATCAAGAATAAAGCAACAAGAAAAAAACCGTTTACTGAATGCTCAACAGAATCAGCAAGCTGAGAAAAAACAATTAGCCGGACAGGTTAATCAACTGATTGCTCAGAATAAAATCCCCAAAGGGGACGACGGTCAGGCTTTTAATTTCATACATCATCATAAGGTGAAAAGCCTTTATGTTGATGACACGTTGAGGCAGCGTCTTGTGGCAGGGTCGGCAGTTATTGTTGATGCTGGCAAGGCCTATGAGGTGGTGCCGGCTGATGTTGCAGAGAAAATTGCGATGCGAGATAAAGACCGTGTTGTTCTTATCAATGCTGTTGCCACTCGGCAAGAAGATGAGTACTACGCTGATTACGAAGTACCAGATGACCTGATGTGGTGATGGTTTCCGAACAAAGCGTGATAGAAAGTTGCCAACAATGGGTGTCGACGGTGGTTGTTGGTTTAAATTTTTGTCCCTTTGCAAAATCGGTCATTGAAGCAAAGGGGCTGGCTTACACGGTTATTGATGAGCGAGATATTGCTCGCTGTTTAAAAATTTTCTGTGATGAGCTCAAGGACCTTGATGCAAGCGAAGGCATAGAAACAAAACTCTTAATTTACCCTCAAGGCTTTGAATCATTTGACGATTATCTTGAGTTAGCCGCTTTAGCAGAGGCGTTATTGATAGAGGAAGGCTATGAAGGCGTTTTTCAGTTAGCGACTTTTCACCCGGATTATTGTTTTGAAGGGCAAAAACAAGATGATCCATCAAATTACACAAACCGATCTCCTTATCCTATGTTGCATTTAATTCGGGAAGCGACGATTGAGGCCGTCTTGGAAAATGTGGCGAACCCCGAAAAAATACCGGCCAGAAATATTCATCTTGCGAGGTCAAAAGGGCGGAAAGAAATGGAGCATTTGCTTCAGAGTTGTCAGCCGCATGATTAAAAAACCCGCCTAATGAACGAAGGCGGGTTTTTTAAATTTATTACACGTTTTGTTATTGTGCAGCTGTTTTGAAGTCTTCAATATCCTGACTTTTAAGGTACTCATCGTAGCTGCCGTGGAAATCCACAATGCCGTTAGGCGTAATTTCAACAATGCGGTCAGCGAGCGAAGAGACAAACTCACGGTCGTGACTAACAAAGATCAGCGTGCCATCATAATTTTCCAGCGCTAAATTCAACGATTCAATTGACTCCATATCAAGGTGGTTTGTTGGTTCATCCATTACTAAAACATTGGTTTCACCTAAGGTTAATTTGCCGAACAAAAGGCGGTTTTTTTCACCGCCAGAACAGACAGCTACTTTTTTATTAAAATCTTCTGTTGAAAACAACATGCGACCCAGCGTCATGCGAACAACTTGATCGTCGTGATTAGGTTTGCGCCATTGGCTCATCCAGTCAAACAAGGTCATGTCCACGTCAAAATCTGTTGATGCGTCCTGAGGGCAGTAGCCTAATGTTGCATTTTCAGCCCATTTGATGGTTCCTTCGTTCGGCGATATTTCGTCCATTAAGCAGCGCAAAAATGTTGTTTTTCCTGCGCCGTTTTCGCCAATGACGGCGAGTTTGGTGCCAGCTTCTATAATCATGGATGAATTTTCAAATAATGGGCCTTCATCAAAACCATGACCCACGCCTTCCAGTGTCACCGCTTCGCGATGGAGTTTCTTAGTCTGGTTGAAGCGAATAAAGGGGCTAACGCGTGAAGATGGTTTAATATCAGCCAGTTCAATTTTTTCTAATTTCTTAGCACGCGACGTTGCCTGCTTTGCTTTAGAAGCATTCGCAGAGAAACGGCTAACAAATTGTTGAAGTTCAGCCATTTGGGTTTTCTTTTTGGCATTTTCTGATTGCAATAGCTCACGTGCTTGTGTCGACGCCGTCATGAAGTCATCATAGTTGCCCGGGTAAATACGCAGTTCACCATAATCAATATCAGCCATGTGGGTGCAAACGGCATTTAAGAAATGCCGATCGTGTGAGATGATGATCATGGTGCTTTTGGATTGGTTAATGACGCCTTCAAGCCAACGGATAGTGTTGATGTCTAAGTTGTTGGTTGGCTCGTCTAATAGTAAAACATCGGGTTCTGAAAACAGCGCTTGAGCTAGTAATACACGAAGTTTCCAGCCTGGGGCCACATTGCTCATTAGGCCATAGTGGAGTTCTTGTTCAATACCTGCGCTCATGAGTAATTCTTCGGCACGGCTTTCTGCGCTATAACCATCCATTTCGGCAAATTCAACTTCTAATTCAGCCACTTTCATGCCTTCTTCTTCGGTCATTTCCGCTAAAGAGTACAGTCGTTCACGTTCTTGTTTAACGGCCCATAGTTCTGCATGCCCCATGATGACAGTATCTACAACGGTATGCTCTTCAAAAGCGAATTGGTCTTGACCCAATTTACCAATACGTTCGCCAGGGTCTTTAGAGACATTTCCTGACGTGGGTTCTAAATCGCCGCCTAAAATTTTCATATAAGTAGATTTGCCACAACCATTGGCGCCAATTAGGCCATATCGGTTGCCGTTGCCAAACTTGGCTGAAACATTTTCAAAAAGTGGCTTGGAGCCAAATTGCATGGTGATGTTTGCGCTAATTAACATAGTGTTTACTCGTCAGAATTCTATTGATGAAATACGTGGTTATCGGTTGCCGAAGTTATCGGGGCGATGGGCAGAGTTGTTTTGATTATTGCGCCGTTTTGGACGCGCTGATTTTGGTTTAGAGTGAGGCGCTGCCTTCGCCGCCGGTTTTTTAGAGTGTTGTTTATGGCGGCCATTTTGAATGGGTTCGGGTTTAATGGTCGGGTCGGGTTCATAACCGTCGAGGGTTACTTTTTTTAAATCACTTTTAATGAGTCGTTCAATCCCTTTTAATAGTTTTAATTCATCAACGCAAACGAGCGATATGGCTTCACCCTCGGTTCCAGCGCGACCGGTTCGGCCAATTCGATGAACATAGTCTTCGGGAACATTAGGGAGTTCAAAATTCACCACATGGGGAAGTTGATCAATGTCCAACCCTCGTGCAGCTATATCGGTTGCCACCAATACGCGGATATCGTTAGATTTGAAATTTGCTAACGCTTTGGTACGCGCCCCTTGGCTTTTATTACCGTGAATCGCTGCAGCAGTAATGCCGTCTTTATTGAGTCGTTCGGTTAACTTATTGGCGCTATGTTTCGTCCGTGTAAAAACAAGAACCTGTTTCCAATTATTTGAACCAATGAGAAAGGACAGTAAGGTGTGCTTTCTTTTTTTATCCACTGGATGAATAACTTGTGAAACCAATTCAGATGCCGAATTTTCTTTTGCAACTTCAACTAGCGCGGGGGTTTTTAATAAACCATTGGCCAGTTTTTTTATGTCGGGTGAAAACGTGGCAGAAAATAACAGCGTTTGTTTTTGTTTAGGTAATACAGCCAACACTTTTTTAATATCTCGAATAAACCCCATGTCGAGCATGCGATCTGCTTCATCAAGAACAAGAATTTCCACTGAAGATAAATCAACGGTATTTTGGCTAACGTGGTCAAGTAATCGACCGGGCGTGGCAACTAATATATCAACGCCTTTGCGAAGTGTTTGTTTTTGCGGATTGATGTTAACACCACCAAAAATAACAAAAGATGATAACGGTACATGTTGACCGTAATCGCTAACACTTTCTGCAACTTGCGCGGCCAGTTCACGTGTAGGGGTTAAAATTAAAGCGCGAACTGTTCCCGCTTTTGTTTTAGCATCGCCTGACTCCATTAAACGTTGCAGAACCGGTAAGGTGAAGCTGGCTGTTTTTCCAGTTCCCGTTTGTGCGCCGCCCATCAAATCACGCCCTTGTAAAATAAGTGGGATAGATTCTGCTTGAATAGAGGTGGGTGTGGCATAGCCTTTTTTAGAGACAGCCGTGATTAATTCGGCTCTGAGGCCGAGTGAATCAAATAACATATATTTTTTTCTCCATGAGTCCAGCCGCCATTAAGTGAGATGGCACGGTCGAGGTGGAAACAACATTTAATTTAGAGGTACTAACGTTGATAGTGCCGCATTATTGAGGAGGGTGCAGACCGATCAGCACAACCATTTTGAGGCCCTCATTATAACTGATCGATAGGATAGGTTGTGATTTAAGTCAGTAAAACGATAGAAAAACCTTTTTTTATGCCGAAAGTGCGTTAGAATTTGACTTGCTACATTCTCTACTGGTTTTTTTAAGATCTGCTCTTGTTAATTTCCTTGTAAGATTTGTATCATTTTTTAATTTTAATTTTATTGAGGTATTATCATGGTAACAGGAACAGTTAAGTGGTTTAACGAATCTAAAGGCTTCGGCTTTATCACTCCAGAAGATGGTAGCAAAGATGTCTTTGTTCATTTTTCAGCTATTGCGAGCGAAGGTTTCCGCACGCTGAATGAAGGTCAACAAGTGAGCTTTGACGTAGAAAACGGCCCTAAAGGCCCACAAGCTGTCAACGTAACAGCTTAATCTTCTATTTTTAAAAAAGCCTCGCTTGATGCGAGGCTTTTTTTTGCCTGCTAAATGGATAACGACTCTTCTGATGTATGATGGGCAAAAAACGAATGGCTAAAAAAGAATGACTGAGATAATTGATCAAATAAATGCGGCTTTATTGCCCAGCGCATTTATTATTTTGATGGGTGCATTATTGAGGTATTGGCAACCGGCAGGGCTGACTTTGCAGGAAACTCGGCGTGTTATTAGTACACTGGTGATCAACCTCTTTTACCCAGCGCTTATCTTTTCAGTGATCCCTAAAGTGGCGTTATCGGGTGATATTTTCAGTGCGCCGATGGTGTCAAATGTTGGTATTCTGGCGGGCATGGTGGCGTGTTGGCTATTTTATCCTTGGCTGAAACGTCGCGGTTGGGGGAAACCTGAACTGGGCGCGTTAATGTTGGTGTGCGGATTAGGCAATATTATTTCACTTGGTGTGCCGTTACTTCAAGCGATGCAAGGTGAGAACGCCGCTAAATTTGCTATTTATGTAGATATTATGGCCATTACCCCCATGCTATGGGTTCTTGGGCTATGGATAGCCATCGAATGGGGAGACAATAATGAGAAAAGGCAAACCCCGCTCAGGTTTTTTAAGTCATTAATGAGTTTGCCGCCTATATGGGCATTTATTATAGCGATTTTGATGAACATTTATGGCTTGAGTTTACCGCTTTTTTTACAAAAAGGGACGACGATGCTGGGTAATGTAACGATGTCGGGTATGTTGCTGGTGGTGGGGATGTCATTATCTTTTGGCAGTATAAGAAAACACAAAGGTATTGCGTTTTTAGCCTCGGCAGTAAAATTGCTTCTTGTCCCAGCGGTTGTTTATTTTACTGCGGGTGCAACAATGACGGATGCTAAAACAATACAAGCAACCGTGTTGTTAGCCTCGACGCCCTCAATGATGGCGACGATGATTTTAAGTGAGCGTTATGGGTTGAATACAGAGTTATTATCTACGGTTTTAGTGATGAGTACGGCGTTGTTTTTTGTCACTCTGCCGATTTGGTTGTTGATTGTTTAAGGTTTGTTTTTTTTATTTGATCTGTAGGCTCTAGAACTTGGTTTTTTAAATCGTCAAACGACGATCCCACTTCATTTAAGGACTCTTTTGCACTACTTTGCAGTGTGGTTTTGGCTTGCTCCATCGATTGCTTTAATTCTTCGACGCGAATTTGTTCATCAATTTCATACTTCACTGTTTTGACCATGCCACGTGCTTTACCAAGCCAAAGCCCAGTTGTACGGGCTACGCGTGGGAGCTTTTCAGGCCCAATGACCAGTAGAGCGATGACGCCGATTAAACAAATTTCAAAAAAACCGATATCAAACATAAATTTAAATTACCAGGACGGGGTGTGTATTCAGATAAAGTATAAGATAAATCACTGGCGCTCACCAAGCCATAAAAGGTAATCTATAAGGACGAGCCTTATTAATAGGATGATCGTGTAAACTAGACCCCGTTTGAAAGCTTGAATCTATGTTGAAGGATTAACCGATGAATCAAGGTGAATCGGTGGATTAAGCAGGGTTACCCTTTTGCGTTGGTGTTTAAGGGTAAAATGGAACCTATTAAGTTAATTGGGTTCAAATTATTTGAAAGTATGAAATGTATTGAGGATAGTATGTCTATTACGTTAACTGAAAGTGCTGCAAAGCAAGTGAGAGATCAATTAGATAAACGCGGCAAAGGCTTGGGTCTTCGTCTAGGCGTTCGTGAGTCTGGTTGCTCTGGTTACTCTTATGTTATTGATTTTGCTGATGAGGTGGAGCCTGGTGATGCTGTTATTGAAGCCCATGGTGTTAAAGTGATTGTTAATGACGACTCCATGAGTTTTTTAGATGGTATGGAGCTGGATTTTGCAAGAGAAGGGATTAATTCGGCATTTAAATTTAATAACCCAAATGTTCAAGATGCCTGTGGCTGTGGTGAGAGCTTCACGGTTGAGTCGTAAAACAACAGGTTAATCGTCTATAAAGGGCCACGGATACACTGGATGACTTGATTGCTAGTCAGCGCTGTAATCTGTAAACTACCCGCTTTATGGCAGTTCGCTGTCTGATGGCCTAATGCTGTGAATTTACACGGTTTTTCTAAAATTAATTGATTGTTGGAGTATGACTATGGCGCTTGAGCGTACCTTTTCTATTGTGAAACCTGATGCAGTTGCAAAAAATGTAATTGGACAAATTTATGCACGTTTTGAAGAAGCGGGTTTAAAAATTGTCGCATCTAAAATGTTGCAACTTTCACGCGAGCAAGCTGAAGGTTTCTATGCTGTTCATAAAGAACGTCCTTTTTATAATGATTTGGTGGAATTTATGATTTCTGGGCCGGTGATGGTTCAAGTGCTTGAAGGTGAAAATGCAATCCTAAAAAATCGTGAAGTCATGGGTGCAACTAACCCTGCTGAGGCGGATGAAGGAACGATCCGTAAAGATTTCGCTAGTAGCATCGATGAAAATGCAGTTCATGGCTCTGATGCACCAGAAACGGCTGCGGAAGAAATAAAGTTTTTCTTCAACGACGACGAAATTTGTGAGCGTTTACGCTAATCAGCGATGACTTCAAAGCAAAACCTGCTGAATCTTGATCGAAAAGGTCTTGAAGACTTTTTTACCGAAATGGGTGAAAAGCCGTTTCGTGCAACGCAGGTTTTAAAATGGATTCATCAAGAAGGTGTGTCCGACTTTGAGAAAATGACGAATATCAGTAAGGCGTTGAGAGCACGCCTTGCTGATATAGCCGAAGTGCGCGTCCCCGACATTGTTGTTGAGCAAAAATCGGATGATGGAACCTATAAATGGGTTTTAGAATTGGATGGGCAGAATCGTATTGAGACGGTTTTTATTCCTGAAGAAGGTCGAGGAACGTTGTGTGTTTCTTCGCAAGTCGGTTGTGCACTTGAATGCTCATTTTGTTCAACTGCTCAACAAGGCTTTAACCGCAATTTGTCGGTTGCTGAAATTATCGGTCAAGTTTGGGTCGCTTCCAATGCGTTAAAAGGTCAAGCGACGTTAACTAACATTGTCATGATGGGAATGGGTGAGCCGCTGCTTAATTTCAATAATACAGTTGCCGCCTTAAATCTAATGATGGATGATTTTGCCTATGGTTTGGCTAAGCGTCGAGTCACGGTCAGTACGTCGGGTGTTATCCCTGCCATGTACCGTTTGGCTGAAGTCAGTGAGGCAAGTTTAGCTGTTTCCCTTCATGCGCCGAACGATAAGTTACGTGATGAGCTGGTGCCGATTAATAAAAAATACCCCATTGCCGAGCTGTTGGAAGCTTGCAAAAATTATATTAAAGGCGAGAAGCGGCGAAAAATTACATTCGAATATGTGATGTTAAGCGGTATCAATGACTCGGTAGAACAGGCACATGAATTAAAACGTTTGCTCGCGGACGTTCCTTCTAAGGTGAATTTAATTCCTTTCAACCCATTTCCGAACACACAGTATAAGCGCTCAAGTAATAATGCCATACATCGATTTACCCATGTGTTAAAAGAAGCCGGTTTAGTGACGACTACTCGAAAAACACGCGGTGATGACATTGACGCTGCTTGTGGACAATTGGTCGGCAAGGTTAAGGATAAAACAAAAAGGCAGTTAATCAATCAACAGGTGACAACAGTATGAAAAAATGGACGCTAAGGTTACTGGCGGTATGGCTAGTGATGATGCTGGTTGCTTGCCAATCACAACAAATAAAGAATGATGAGACTTCTTCGATTCAAGGTTCTGAAAAAAGCGCAGCAGATGTTTACGTTTCACTTGGCGTTGAATATATGAACAGAAGGATGAATGAAGTAGCCCTGGAAAAGTTAAAAAAAGCCATTGTTGTCGATCCTTTTTCCAGCAACGCACATAACGTTCTTGCGGTACTTTATGACCGCTTAGGGGAAAAGCCCTTAGCAGGAGAGCATTATCAGAAGGCTATTAGCTTAAGTCCCAAGAATTCAAGTGCACAGAATAATTATGCGCGTTATTTGTGCAGCATTAAAGAATATGATTTAGCGGATGAACATTTTAACAAAGCACTAAAAAACCCGCTGTATAGATCAGCCGTCGTTGCATTAACAAATGCAGGGACTTGCGCCTGGAACGCGGGAAATTTAGAAAAAGCTGAAACCTATTATCGTACGGCTTTACAGCGTAATAAGCAGTCTGCAATCACGTTATTACAAATGGCTAAATTAAAATTTGAAATGAAAAATTATTTGTCAGTACGGGCATATCTGCAACGTTTTAAAGACGTTAATCAGCACACGCCAGCTTCATTATGGTTAGGTATTCAAGCAGAAGATATACTCGGCGACAAAAATAGTGTAGCCAGCTATGTTCTTCAATTGAGGCAACTGTACCCCGATTCGCATGAAATGGGGTTGTTAGAAAAAAGTAAGTTTAATCGTCTATAGCCGTACAAAATTTATGAGTAAAAAGTTACAAGCTATTCGTGGTATGCACGATATCTTGCCCGACAAAACACCATTATGGCAGAGGTTGGAGAAAGCGATGGCAGCGGTATGCCACCAATACGGCTACGCTGAAATCCGCATGCCCATTGTAGAAAGTACTGATTTATTTTGCCGTTCTATCGGTGAAGTAACAGACATTGTCGAAAAAGAAATGTACACGTTTGAAGATCGAAATGGTGATTCGCTCAGTTTGCGACCTGAAGGGACAGCGAGTTGTGTGAGAGCGGGCTTAGAACACGGCCTGTTTTATAACCAAGTTCAGCGATTATGGTACCAAGGCCCGATGTTTCGGCATGAGCGCCCGCAAAAAGGACGTTATAGGCAATTTCATCAGATGGGTATCGAATGCTTTGGTCTGTCTGGTGCAGAAATTGAAGCCGAGGTGATCCTCATGTCGTACCGGTTGTGGAAAAAGCTGGGGCTGGCTGAAGAATTAACGTTGGAAATTAACACATTGGGCACCAGTGAAGAGAGAGCCGCCTACAAACATGTATTGGTAGATTATTTTGAGCAACATGTTGAGCAATTAGATGAAGACAGCACACGCCGTTTAACATCAAATCCCTTGCGTATTCTTGATAGTAAGAACCTCGCATTGCAAGGATTAATTGAGGGTGCGCCACGTATGATGGATTCGCTTGGTGAAGATTCGACTCGACACTTTTCAACATTGCAGGGTTATTTGAAAGAGGCAGGCATTCATTTTGTACACAATCCGCGTTTAGTGCGTGGTTTGGATTATTATTCCCATACCGTATTTGAGTGGACAACTAAGTCACTCGGTGCTCAAGGAACGGTATGCGCAGGTGGCCGATATGACGGACTCATAGATCAACTAGGCGGTAAACAAACCCCAGCGGTTGGTTTGGCAATGGGTGTCGAAAGGTTGGTGTTGTTACTCGAGCAACTTGAACAGACCGCTATAACGCCCTTAGCCTATATTGTCTATCAAGGTGAGCAGGCCTCTAAACAGGCATTAAAGTTAGCCGAACGCTTGAGGAACGAGTTACCGGAACAAAGCATTATTTTGCATTGTGGCGGGGGTAGTTTAAAAAGCCAATTTAAAAAGGCGGACAAAGCAGGGGCAAGCATAGCGCTGATTTTAGGCGAGCAGGAAATAGAAAATGAGGCGGTCAGCATTAAGTTTTTACGAGAACGATCAGAGCAAACGCTGGTGCCGCAGAGCGAATTAGAAAAATTTTTGAGAAATTACAGTTAAAAACGGAAAAAATAATGGACGTTTATCAAACAGAAGAAGAACAGGTTGAAAGTTTAAAAAAATGGTGGGCAGAAAATTCACGTTCAATTATCTTTGGTGTTGGTTTAGCATTGATCAGTTTTTTTGGCTGGCAAAGCTGGCAGGAAAACCAACGTTCGCAGGCAATAGAAGCCTCTGATATGTATCAACAGCTGTCGCAATCAATGAAAGAATCAAAGTTTGAGGCAGCGATTTTATTAGCCGATGAAATTGATTCGGCCTATAGCAACACACCTTATGCCGCTTTGGCGGGCTTACAAAAAGCGAAAGCTCAACTTGAAACCGGGGATAGAAAAGCTGCGCTTGACTCATTAGAGAAAGTCGCTGCAAGCGATAACAATCCTTCTATTCAACATGTGGCACGCGTTCGAGCATTTAGGATTCGGATTGGTGATGGGGATTTGAACGGCGTAATCGCTGACATTGATTCGGTGATGGCAGAAGAAAAAGGGGTTAATCCCGGCGAGTTTATCGGTCAATATGAAGCCTTAAAAGGCGATGCATACCGATTGTTAGGGGATATTGAAAAAGCCAGACACGGCTATATAGCTGCCCTAAGAAATGCGACTTTAGATCGCCGAATAATTCAGTTAAAACTTGATGATTTAGGCCCCCCGCCAGCGGGTTTTTCAGGTGAGAGTACCGAGCAGGTTCCTGGGATAGAAAAATGAGTCAATTAATCTTAGTGCTGCTGACCGTTTTATTAACCGGTTGTGCGGGAATGGTTGAGACCACTAAATCAGCCGGCAAAAGTTTGGAAGCAAGCATTATTGAGATGATGAGCAGTGATGGCGAGGACGAATCATCGCCCCCACGAGCGCTTGAAGATATTGTTGAGCAAGTTTTTCTGACACCGGTATGGCAGCAAAAAGTAACGGAAGGGAAGGGGTCAGATTTTTTGAAGCTAGAGATGGTCGTCTCTGATGGCAAATTGTTTGTTGCGGATAAAAAAGGCCATGTTTTTGCGTTAGATCAACAAACAGGTGAGGCACTGTGGGAAGTGCAAACGGAACTTCCTATATCAGGGGGGTTAGAAGTCGGTTTTGAGCATGTCTTTTTTGGAACGACAGATGCTGAGGTTGTTGCTTTAAAGCTGATCGATGGCGAGACGGCCTGGACGACACAAGTGTCGAGTGAAGTGCTTTCAACACCGAGGTTTTCGGATGGATTTCTCGTTGTTCGTAGTGTGGATGGTTCTGTTAGTACGCTAGAAGCTTCAGATGGAGCTGAACGGTGGTCTTATGTTCGAGATGTACCCGCCTTGAGTTTGCGTGGTACCAGTTCGCCCATTATTAAAAGCGGTGGAGTGATCAGTGGTTATGCTAATGGAAAATTGGTGGTGATTCGTTTGAAAGATGGCCTTCAAATTTGGGAAACCAGTGTTGCCGTGCCGAGGGGGCGAGGTGCCTTGTCACGGATGGTCGATGTTGATTCTGACCCATTGGCAGGTGAAAGGTTCATTTATGCGGCTACCTTCAATGGCGGGGTTGTGGCTGTGGACGTAAGATCCGGGGAAATCGTCTGGCGTCGTTCTGAAATGTCATCGTACAAAAAGATGATTGCGGATTGGGTATCCATTTTTGTTGTCGATGTTAATAATCATGTTTGGTCGGTAGATCAAGATGATGGAAGTGTTAATTGGCTTCAGGATAGATTGGAAAATCGCCAGCTAACATCAGTAACACAGATGGGGGAGTTTTTGTTAACGGGGGATTTTGAAGGCTATCTTCATGTGTTAAATGCTTCTGATGGGAGTTTAGCAGGACGATTTAAAGTCAGCGATGAGGCTATTTCATCGGCTCCTGTTGTGGATGATGAGTTAATATACGTGCAGGATATAGACGGTGAGATAACAGCACTTCGCATGGTTATCTCGTCGAATTCGGAAGAATAAATGTTACCTGTTATTGCGCTTGTTGGCCGACCGAATGTCGGTAAATCGACTCTATTTAACTATTTGACACGTACACGGGATGCTCTTGTCGCCGATTATCCTGGGCTTACCCGTGATCGGCAGTATGGTTTGGTCAAACGTGCCGACCTTAAGTCACTTGTTGTGGATACTGGAGGTATTACAGCTGAATCCGAAGGCATTGACGGTGTCGCTGTAGAGCAAGTTGAGCGCGCATTAGAGGAAGCCGATATTGTGCTTTTCCTAGTGGATACCCGGCATGGTATTCACCCTATTGATGAAGAGATCAGTCAAACACTACGAAAACTTGATAAACAAGTCGTTCTTGTGGCTAACAAAATTGATGGCTTGGATGCGAATACCCATATTGCAGAATTTCATAAAATGGGTTTTGAAAAACCTTGGCCAATCGCAGCAACACATGGGCGAGGTGTTCTTGAGCTTTTAAAACATGTTTCAACACGGTTGCCAAAAATTCAGTCATTTGATGATACTTTGGCCGGTGAAGGTATTCGGGTAGCCGTTATTGGGCGACCTAATGTTGGCAAGTCAACGTTAATTAACCGGTTGTTGGGTGAAGAACGAGTTGTTGTGTTTGATCAACCGGGGACGACTCGTGACAGTGTTTTTATTCCTTTTGAGCGAGACGGTAAACAATATACGTTAATTGATACGGCGGGTGTTCGTCGGCGTTCAAAAGTATCGGAGGCCGTTGAGAAGTTTAGTATTGTTCAAACGCTACGTGCCATCGATGAGACACATGTTGTCATTTATTTAATCGATGCCAGCGAAGGCGTGACAGACCAAGATGCCAGTTTGCTTGGGATGGTCCTTGAATCAGGCCGAGCGCTGGTGATTGGATTAAATAAATGGGACGGCTTAACAGATGAACAGCGTGAAAAAGTAAAACGACAGATTGATGTAAAGTTAAGTTTTCTTGACTATGCAGAGCGCTATTTTATATCCGCCTTGCATGGCAGTGGTGTGGGTAAAATGTTTGAGTCCATCGTTGCTTTGTACCGCTCTGCGATGGTCGATATGTCAACACCAAAATTAACAGAAATTCTTGATCATGCGATCAAAGCGCATCAACCTCCTTTAGTGGGTGGGCGTCGCATCAAGCTGAAGTTTGCGCATCAAGGTGGGCAAAATCCGCCAGTCATCATCATTCATGGAAATCAAACGTCAGCAGTGCCTGGCAGTTATAAACGCTATTTAATGAATGCCTACCGAGATAAGCTGGGTTTGGTGGGTACGCCGGTAAGAATTGAGTTTAAATCGCCTGATAACCCTTATGTAAAAAAAACCAGAAGATCCGCCACCAATATAGAAAAGGGTAAGGCGAGTCAGTTAAAAAAGAAACGCAAAAACAAGCCTAAGCATCAATAACTAATGTTTCTCAACGCCCTTTGAAGTTTTAGGTTTTTCAGAGCGCTCTTTAATTTTTATGCCGTCACCTTCGCGCTTAAGCTCTAACAGTTCTGGGTAGGTCTTGGTGCGTTTTTTCAAACTATGGCGTATTGATCGTATTAGGTACCGGGTCTCCGTATTCCAAGGTAGGTCAAATTCATTTTTACAATGTGTACAGGTAAACGTAGCAATTTTACCATCATGGGTAATCGTGGTGATAGTCCAGTGATCACACTGAGTGCAAAGGTCTTTAATGTGCATCTTGATTAGGGTTTATTTTTAGCGAGTTTGTGTATATGGTCGCTAATAAAAAACGCGGGGTCAACCTTGGTTTCATTCAGATAAACGTTCCAATGTAAGTGTGGGCCTGTTACACGACCGGTTGCACCAATTTCAGCAATTTTTTGACCTTGCTTAACCGGGTCACCCGTTTTAACCAGTGTTTTACTTAAGTGGAAATAGCCGCTAATAAGCCCCTGACCATGATCAATAAGAACGGTGTTACCATTAAAAAAATAGTTTCCAACATCAATGATTGTACCATTGGCAGGGGCGTTAACCGCGGCACCTGTAGGTGCGGCAATATCGAGGCCACTGTGGGGTTTTCGTGCCTGCTGGTTGAAAAAGCGCTTGAGTCCAAAAGGGCTGCTTAGCCGACCGTGTGCCGGTAAGGTAAAGTTTACATTGGCGGGTGTGTTGGTCCAGGTGGATAAAGCGGTTGACAGCGTTTTTCTTTCACGGGTAACCCGTTCCATATCCATTTTATTAGGATTGATCATGCGCTTATTCTTAGGGGTTTTTTTTAAGGTGATATGTTGTGCAGGATAATCTTTATCAATGACAGTAAAAGAGACTGAAAAGGACTCGTCGTTATTGGTCACTAAGTGCAGGCCGGGTTTTGCAGACAGGGGGATGCCAACAACGGCCAATCGTTGTTTATCTTTGATGGTGGTTAAGACTTTTTTGCCTTTGTAATAAAGCTCAGGTGTAGGTGCGTTATCCAGTGGAACAAGCGCAACTCCGCCCGGAACAGGTTGATGTTGAGGGAAGGCGGACACGACTTGAGTGGCAAAGAGACAGATCAGTAATGTAAAGATGCTAAGACGTTTCATGGAGACTCTCTATGCTTGTTTTCACAGACCCATCAACTAATTGAATATTAACTTTTTCATTCAATTTAAGCTGTTGAATGCTGTTAATGATTGTACCATCGCTGTCACGTTTGGTAATACTGTAGCCTCTGGCTAATGTTGCTAGAGGGCTGAGTGTTTCCAGCCCTTTGTTGCAATCTGTAAAGCGAATACGCGCTTGTTGCAATCGGTTTTGTATAGGACGGGTTAGACGGTGATGGTATGAAGTCAATTGGTGCTGTAATTGTTGGATCTGTTGACTGGGGTTATTGTTGATCAGGCGTGCGGTGAGCTCAGAAAGTTGCCATTTTCGGTGTTGTAACATACGTCGAGGTGCTTGTAGAAAACGGGCTTGGCAATCATCCAAACGCTGAGCCTGCCTTTCCATTTGTGCGCCGGGGTGAGAACGCTTTAGACGGTGGTGAAGTTGGGTTAAGCGCTGGTTTTTGTCTGATAGCTGATGTGTTAAAAGGCGTGTTAATTCAGCGGCTAAATAATTAAAATGGCTCAGCCATTGATCTTGGTCGGGGCTGATGGTTTCAGCTGCAGCAGAGGGTGTTGGTGCGCGATAGTCAGCAACAAAATCGGCTATCGTAAAATCAACTTCGTGGCCAACGGCGCTCATAATGGGTATCGATGACAGGAAAATGGCTCGGGCAACAATTTCTTCGTTAAAAGCCCATAAATCTTCCAAAGAGCCGCCACCACGGGCAAGGATCAGTACATCGCAGTCTTTACGATTATTGGCGAGTTCAATAGCCGTAACAAGGTCATTTTTTGCATTTTCACCTTGAACAGCGACAGGATAAATAAGGACGGGCAAGGCAGGGAAACGTTTTTTTAACACGGTTAAAATATCATGAACAGCAGCCCCACTTGAGGACGTAATAAGCCCTATTTTTTTTGCCAGCGCAGGCAAAGGCTTTTTGTTAGATTGTTCAAACAGCCCTTCAAGAGATAATTTTTGTTTGAGTGCTTCATATTGTTGTCGTAGAGCACCTTCACCAGCCGCTTCCATGTGTTCTGCAATGAGCTGGAAGCTACCTCGCGCTTCATAAAGGCTGACGCGTGCTTTTAAAATGACTCGCATGCCGTTGTCTGGCTTAAAGCCCGCTGTGCGAAGTTGTGAACGAAACATAGCGCATTGAACTTGGGCTTTATCGTCTTTCAACGTGAAATAAATATGGCCAGAAGTCGGGCGAGAAAGGTTCGATAATTCTCCCTCAATCGTCAGGGTTAGAAAATTTCCTTCAAGCAAAAGCCGTGTCTCTCGGCACAGTTCGGAAACGCTATAAATGTGTGTTGTCATATCTTATGCCGGGAAACGATCTATTAGATGATAATTAGTGGAGCATACCTTATAATGAGCTGCTTTTTCTACGACAAGCTCAGGATAATATGCGATTCGAACAAGAAGCTTTAACATTTGATGATGTTTTGCTGATACCGGCTCATTCAACGGTGCTTCCCCGTGATGTGAGTTTGCAAACCCAGCTCACTCGCGGCATTTCTTTAAATATTCCCATTTTGTCCGCTGCAATGGATACGGTGACTGAAGCTCGCTTAGCCATTGCTTTGGCGCAAGAGGGCGGTATTGGCATTATCCATAAAAATATGACAGCCGAACGACAAGCGAAAGAAGTGATGAAAGTGAAGCGCTTTGAAAGTGGTGTTGTAAAAGATCCGATTACTGTCACGTCCGATACGACGATTCGTGAGGTAATATCCTTGACACGTCAGCATAATATTTCGGGTGTCCCCGTGGTGGATGGGACAGATTTGGTGGGCATAGTCACGAGCCGTGATTTACGTTTTGAAACGCATCTGGATGCGTTAATCGACTCGGCGATGACACCGAAAGAAAAACTCGTCACCGTTCAAGAAGGCGCGAGTAAAGAAGAAGTAATTGGCTTGTTACACAAACACCGAATTGAAAAAGTCTTGGTTGTTGATAAAGACTTCAAGCTACGTGGCATGATAACCGTTAAAGATATTCAAAAAGCTCAAGATTACCCGCAAGCTTGTAAAGATAATCAGGAGCGCCTTCGAGTGGGAGCGGCGGTTGGTACCGGAGAAGGGACAGAAGACCGAATTGGTGCCTTGGTCGATGCTGGCGTCGATGTGGTGATAGTTGATACGGCGCATGGGCATTCGCAAGGTGTGTTAGATAGAGTTTCATGGGTCAAAAAGAACTATCCTGACTTAGAGGTTATTGGAGGCAATATCGCCACAGCGGATGCGGCGTTGGCGCTGGCCGATGCCGGCGCAGATGCCGTTAAAGTGGGTATTGGCCCCGGTTCAATTTGTACAACACGTATTGTTGCCGGTGTTGGTGTACCGCAAATTACAGCGGTTGATAATGCCGTACAAGCGTTGAAAGGAACAGGTGTTCCAGTGATTTCAGATGGTGGTGTTCGATACTCAGGCGATTTGGCGAAAATTATCGCTGCCGGGGCCAGCTCCGTGATGTTGGGTAGTTTGCTGGCAGGGACAGAAGAAGCGCCAGGTGAAGTGGAATTATTCCAAGGCCGCTCTTATAAAAGCTATCGCGGCATGGGTTCGTTAGGGGCCATGTCACAACAAGAAGGGTCTAGTGACCGCTATTTCCAGGAAACCAGTGAAACTGAAAAACTAGTCCCCGAAGGCATTGAAGGCCGAGTTGCCTACAAAGGATCAATGGTGAACATCGTTCATCAATTGATTGGTGGTTTACGGTCGAGCATGGGGTATACCGGCTGCGAAAGCATTGAAGAGATGCGACATAAAGCAAAATTTGTTCGAGTAACAAGTGCTGGCATGCGTGAGAGTCATGTTCATGATGTCACCATTACTAAAGAAGCACCGAATTATCGTATTGAACGATAAATAAAGAGGATTAGTTTGAAGACACAGCAGCATGAGGATATTCATTCTCATAAAATTCTGATTTTAGATTTTGGTTCACAATACACCCAACTGATTGCTCGTCGTGTGCGAGAAATAGGCGTTTATTGTGAGATCTATCCCTATGACATTGAGTCGCAAGCCATCAGTGATTTTAAGGCAAACGGCATTATTTTATCTGGTGGCCCCGAAACGGTCACAGAAGGTGACGCGCCTGCTGCGCCGCAAATTGTTTTCGAATTAGGTGTACCTGTATTGGGTATTTGTTATGGCATGCAAACCATGGCAGCTCAAATGGGGGGTCGAGTAGAGGCATCCGAACATAAAGAGTTTGGTTATGCGAGTATTCGTGCACGCGGTCATACCAAATTGCTAAAAGACATTGAAGACCATATGACGCCAGAAGGTTATGGCATGTTGGATGTTTGGATGAGTCACGGCGACAAGGTCGTTGAATTGCCTGCTGGGTTCAAATTGATGGCCAGTACAGACAGTGCCCCCATTGCTGGTATGGCGAATGAAGAAAAGAATTTGTATGGCCTACAATTTCATCCAGAAGTGACACATACAAAGCAGGGCGGTCGTATTCTGAGTCGTTTTGTTTTAGAGATTTGTCAGTGTGAAGCTTTGTGGACATCACAAAATATTATCGAGACCAGTATTGAATCTATTCGACAGCAAGTGGGTGAAGATGAGGTTATCTTAGGCTTGTCAGGCGGTGTGGATTCCTCGGTTGTAGCGGCTTTATTACATAAAGCCATCGGCGCTCAGCTCACCTGTGTTTTTGTCGATACGGGCTTGCTCCGCTTAAACGAAGGCGACCAGGTGATGGCGATGTTTGCTGAACATATGGGGGTCAATGTTATTCGTGTTGATGCCGAACAGCGTTATCTTGAGAAGTTGAAAAATGTGGCTGATCCTGAGGAAAAGCGCATTATCATCGGCAATTTATTTGTTGAAATTTTTGATGAAGAATCAGCCAAATTGACTCGTGCAAAGTGGTTAGCTCAAGGGACAATTTACCCAGATGTTATTGAATCGGCAGGCGCAAAAACAGGCAAGGCACATTTAATTAAATCGCACCATAATGTGGGTGGTTTACCAAAAGATATGAAGCTCAAGCTTGTTGAGCCGCTGCGAGAGCTATTTAAAGACGAAGTGAGAACTATTGGTGTGGAACTGGGCCTGCCTTCAGATATGGTCTATCGACACCCATTTCCAGGCCCTGGCCTCGGTGTAAGGATATTGGGCGAAGTAAAAAAAGAATACGCAGATTTACTGCGTCTTGCAGACGATATCTTTATCAGTGAGTTGTATAAACACGACCTGTACCATAAAACAAGTCAGGCATTTGCAGTTTTTCTACCCATTAAATCAGTCGGTGTTACGGGCGATGGCCGTCGCTATGAATATGTTATTGCGCTTCGTGCTGTTGAAACAATCGATTTTATGACAGCCCGTTGGGCGCAACTTCCTTATGACTTTTTAGGACATGTGTCGAACCGTATTATTAATGAAATATCAGGTATTTCTCGCGTTACGTATGATATTTCTGGAAAGCCACCGGCCACTATTGAGTGGGAATAATCCGCTTTAATGGATGATGAAGCCTGGATGCGCCGAGCGATCAATTTAGCGCATAAAGCAGAGGCAGCCGGTGAAGTGCCCGTTGGTGCGCTCATTGTTAAAAACAATGAATGTATTGCCGAAGGTTATAATCTTCCTATAAAAAACAGTGACCCTACTGCGCACGCGGAAATAGTCGCTATTCGTGAAGCGAGTCAATTTGTTAATAATTACCGCTTAGTTGATACGGTGTTATATGTCACGCTAGAACCGTGTGTTATGTGCATGGGGGCCATCCAACACGCTAGAATAAAACGCGTTGTGTTTGGTGCTCTAGATGAAAAACGTGGTGCTGTCTGTAGTGCGTTATCTTTAACAAAGGCAGAGTATGCCAATCATCACATTGAATGGACGGGCGAAGTCTTGGCAGCGGAGTGTTCGCAGTTACTAACAGCCTTTTTTAAAAAAAGGCGTTAGGTTGTCAATGACTCAGCCAGTGGTCTTTTATTGGACGCTATTATATTGGGTAGTAATCTGTTTAACGTGATGCGAGGCTGTTTTATGGGTTTAGCAGTGGCGATAAAAAAGCAGTATAGGGCTGATGATCAAGATTTTTTGGGAAGATGAAAAGCGTTGATATTGAATGGCTGGCTGACGATGGAACGCCTATGCATGCGGTCAGATGGCATGCTGATAGTAAATCGACAATGGTCATTTGCCTGATTCACGGGCTCGGTGAACACAGTGGTCGGTATCAAAAAATGGCGCAATACTATGTTGCTCACGGTGCTGAAGTGTTTGCTATTGATTTGCGTGGGCATGGTCGCTCTGCGGGCCAACGGGGGCACGGTGAAAATTTTCAACAACTAACAGGCGATATAGACGGCTTTCTCCGCAATGCATTGGCAAATGATGTTGATAAGCCACTTTTTATTTATGGCCACAGCATGGGTGGTGCGCTTGTTATTCAGTATGCGTTGTCTCGCCGTCGTGTATTTAATGGGGTTATCTTAAGTTCGCCCTTGTTTAAACCAGCTTTTGAGCCACCTCAATGGAAGGTAAGGTTGGGACGCTATCTTCAACTGATTTGGCCAACGTTGTCGTTGTCTAATGAAGTTGACATGACAGCCTTAACTCGAAATGTGGCTGAACTTGATCGTTTGCAGCAAGACCCTTTGAGTCACAATAGAATTTCTGCCCAGTTCGGGATACAACTTCTAGAACAAAGTCGGCAATTATTGAGTGAAGCGTCACGGGTTGATTTTCCGGTGTTATTGATGCACGGCAATGCTGATGAGATAACATGCCACAAAGCAAGTACACAGTTCGCTGAGCATGCGGGCCAATCTTGTTGCTTGAAAATATGGGAGGGCTTTTATCATGAACTGCATCATGAGCCAGAGCAGGAAGAGGTGTTTGATTACTGCTTAAAGTGGATGAAACAAACTTATAGGGCGGGTAAATCTCTATCCAGTGCTGACTTTTTATGACCAGCATCTTGTTTTTTGCTTTGAGAACTTGCTTCAAGTTGATTTAGCATTTTAATGTACTGTCGTACATTTTCAACATAGGTCACGGGTTCATTGCCTCGCGCGTAACCATGCTTTGTTTTTTCAAACCACTCTTTTTGTGTGAGTAAGGGTAGCCGCTTTTTTACATCAATCCACCTGTCTGGATTACCGCCTTGCTGCTGAGTGAGAATTCGTGCATCTTCCAGGTGCCCAAAGCCTATGTTATAAGAGGCCAAGGCCATCCAGGTTCGATCGGGGTCGGGAATACGCTCAGGAATTTTTTGTATACGAGTTCGTAAATAACGAGCACCGCCCTTAATGCTTTGTGCAGGGTCGAGCCGATTGGAGACCTTCATTTGCTTAGCGGTTGCTTTGGTTAACATCATAATACCGCGCACACCGGTTGGCGAAGTCGCCTTAGGGTCCCAGTGAGATTCTTGATAAGCCACAGCCGCTAGTAATGTCCAATCAAAGTTATATGTCTCAGCAGCCAGGTGAAAAAAAGGTTTGAGTTTACCTAATCTGTTTTGAGCATGCTGCCTAAAGGTGCAAATGCCAACATAATTTAATTGTTTCGAATAACCAAAGTGTTTATTTTGAAGTTGTTTAAGAACCCCCGTTTCTTTAACGTTATTTAGGAATTTGACGGCTTCATTATATAAACTAAGATCTTCGCCTAAAGGAAAAGCCCAGGCGATTTTTTCGGGCTTGGCAATATCAAAAGCCACGTTAAGGTTGGGAAACTGGCCACGAATGAGTTGAAATTGGTTGGAATCAACAACCGTGTAATCTAGTAAATGATCATTCACCATTGAGATAAGCTCAAGGGCTTGGGTATTATGATTCTCAATCCATGATAGGTTGGGATGGTTTTTTTTAAGTTGCCTTAGGTTTTCGGCATGGCTGGTATTGGCAATCACCTCAAAAAAAGGACTGTTTAATTGGGTTACCGATTTAGGTCGACGCGTTCTATAGTGATAAACCAGTTGCTGAGAGACCTCGTGATAGGGTGGCGTAAAGTGCAATTTTTTTTCTCTTTCTGGTGTAATGCTCAAACCTGCTGCAACCAAGTCAGCTTCATCGTTAGGCGTGAGATGAACCAGCTCATGGAATTGTTCTGCAATGATGAAGCGGGTTTTAACACCAAGACTCTCGGCAAACAGAGTGCTTAATTCGTATTCAAAACCTTGCGGCGTTGAGTCGTTTAAATAATAGGTTGTTGGATCTAGGCGCGTCAGAACAATCAGCTCCCCACGATCAATAACAGCTTGTAAAGATGAGGGAGGGGGTGTGCAGCCTGGTAAGGCAAATGTATGGGCTAGTAAAAAACAGCAAGCGATTAAAGGTCTAGACATAAGCCTTAGGTTAATAGAGTTTTTTTAAAAAGTTAATAAAATAATAGAGCTTAACCAGAAAAAGTTGTTTTTTTGTTTGGAGTGATTTTTAGATGCGTTAACAGGTGCTTTTATGTAGCATTAAAGGGAATGAATCTATTAAGCTAATAGACGTTAAGTCAGCTTGTGAGGGTGCTTGACGTTAAAAAGCGAAAGAGTATTCGTTTTTAACATATAATTATAACGTCAGAACAAGAAATATAACTGACAAAAAATAGAGGAGGATTAATGGTTAAAGGCATTTATGTTTTGAGTCTAATGTTGATGAGCACCTTGGCATGGGGTCACGGTGGTGTATCAAATGAGGGGAACGAGTGTAAGCTGACGGTGGGCCCGTACTTGATGAATTTTTCAGGCTACCAACCACTGGATGATGTGTCTGAACAATTTTGTGATGATATGCCAAGCATTGGTAAATCAATTATCGTTCTAGATTTCGTTGACAATAAATTACGTGATATGGACGTAAATTTTAGAGTGCTTAAATCTGATGTTGCAGCACTAGGCAATGAGAAGGATGGCATAGTGAACGAGGCAGAACTGGCGCAGACCCCGTTTTTGAAATTCCTGCTAAGCATTACCCATCTGGAACAATGACAATAACACAGGATTTTAAGGAAAAAGGCCACTTTGTGGGTTATGTCATTGTAGAGGGGGAGAACGAAAAGTTTATATCCCGATTCCCTTTTTCAGTGGGTTATCCTGCTTGAATCATGCCTTCAAGCTTGCAAATTCTTCTGATTTTATTTCTTCTTATTATTATGGCTGTCATTTGGTTTGTGCGTAATTCTTCGGTTGCTCATAATAAAAATACTGATTAATAATAAGAAAATAAATCAAGATGAAAAAATTCTCCGTTGTTGGCTTGCTTATAAGTGCGGTAACTCTCAGTGTGATTGCACTTTTTCTTTATGACCCTTACTTATTGTATTCGAGGTTTTTTGACTATACCGGTATGCCTGCTTATCAGGCACCGCCAAACGCTAAACCTAAACCAGATATGGGAGAGATTACGGTATGTGCTGAGCAGTACCCTGAGTGGCGCAAAGCATACACGATTGGCGGTATAGATATTCAAGCGTCAGATGCATGTAACCCTGATAATCCCTATGAAGTAGCGGCTTTTGTAAGAGGGACAAATAACGTCATTATGCCTGTACTCATGCGTACACAATTATCTGACGACGCAGTGATTAAAAAAGATGATTTGGATGGGGATGGTGATCCAGACAACATACCATTAGAGTAGAAGTGGCTGAATTAAATGGCCGATCCCCTGATGAGGCAGAATTTGTACCGACTTATGAAATTGCACCGGGTATCAAACCGGGTGCCTGGGTATTTGCGCCAAAAAGTCGCGGCATGGCGACAGTGAACAGAGAAGACTTAACGGCCAATCGACTGCTTCGTTTGCCTTCAGCACCCATTCGGGTTGAACAGGGTGACAACATTACCCTTATTTTAGAGAACACGCACTATTTCCCACATACCATCCATTTACATGGGGTTGATCACGCATTTTCAAATAACGACGGCGTCCCTCAAACCAGTGAAAGGATGACCATGCCGGGTGAGCAGCATGTGTATCAACTGAAACCCCGTCACGCGGGGACGATGATGTATCACTGTCATGTCCAAGTTCAGGCGCATATGATGATGGGGTTACAGGGACTGTTTATTGTCGAAGAAAATAAACCGAATAACTGGGTGCAAACCTTTAATGTTGGTGCGGGTAAAGTGCGTGCTCCATCAAAAGGTGTCCTTGAAGACTATGTTCAAGAATACGACATGCACTATCAAGGGATTGATACCTCGTTAAATAATCTGATTCAAACGTCGAACGATCCTCGACAGCTGGCTAAAAAAATGCACCGAATTTACGATATAACAGATGGCTCGGACGATTACTTCATGCTAAATGGAAGGTCGTTTCCATACACCTTACGAGAATCATTAATCACAGTCGAACCCAACCAACATACTAAATTGCGTTTATTGAATGGGACGCCAGACGTAATCGCTTTTCATCCTCATGGCCATAAACCAACGGTTACTGCCTACGATGGGGTGGAGGTGAACCCTGCGAATCGAATTCAACGAGATGTGTTCACCCTTTCATCTGCACAGCGAATTGATTTGGATTTATACACTAAAGATGACGGTTTAAATAGCTATGGCGAAGGGGTTTGGTTGGTTCATGATCATGCTGAACGCGCCATAACGACCAATGGGATAAACCCTGGTGGTAACGTGTCTCAAATCGTTTATCGGAAATATTTAAATAAGAATGCAATGGCCAAGGTGGAAGGGGTGAGCCTTATGCCGTATTTTACACCGGAATATTATCAAGGTGAGGTACCATCCTGGACTGAATCGGACCCCTACGGTTATTGGGCTGATGTGGCGGGTAGGGATGTCAGTACGCTTAAAGATGTATTGCTAATCATCGTATTGGGCATGTTATTTGGCGTTGTTTTATTATTACTTAAAGCTTTATATGCCTGTTTGCAGGGCCTTATCAATAAAATGACAGGTGAGCAATCGTGAGTGCGGTTAGTCGAAGGGTTATTCTTATAGGGCTGTTGCTTGGTTTTGTCATACCGTCGTCATATGCCATGCGCATGGGCGAGTGGGGCATGGTGATGAATGAGAACAAAGAAAAGCTTCCCCAAGGCTGTATAAACATAGCGGGTGAAGAAAGGATCATTATTAAAGCGGGTCGAGAATATGCCAAAAAATTTCCGGGCACTATTTTTGGCTATAGCCAACATGAATTTAGTTTTCCAAAATGTACGCGAGTTCACGTAACCTTTATCAATGAGGATGATATTCGTCATCAATTTATGATTCATGGGTTACCCGCGTATCTCCATTCGCAGAGTATGTTTCATATTGAACTGTATGGGAGAGGTGAAACGACGGGTGTTTTTATTACCCCGAACACAGAAGAAACCTATTTAGCGCATTGTGATGTTGCACAACATATGGAAAAAGGAATGAAGGCGCAGATTTTAGTGGGTGGAGGCAATGGAAATTTGCCCTCTGTTCCAGGTATTTCAGGGCAGCTTATTAAAGATTATTATGCGCTTGATGCCAGTATACAAAACCTCGCACTCATTGCTATTTTGTTTTTAATTGGCTTTGCAGCAAGTATCTTCTTTTTTATTTGGAATAAGAAATAATGAATCGCAGCTGTCAATAATGGAAGAGCTCGTTATTGAATACGGTGCTTTGGGCCTTTTTATTAGTGCATTTATATCCTCTACACTAGCCCCAGGTGGTTCTGAGGCGGTACTCACCTATTTAATTATAGAGGGGGAAGACCCGACGATTTATTTGGTGATGTTGGCTACTCTGGGCAATACGTTGGGGGCAATAACCACTTTTTATATTGGGTATTTTGCATCTACAAAATACCCGCCACGGAACATAGACCCAATGCATTTTGATAAGGCCAATGGGTTGATTCAGCGCTACGGCAGTGTGGCACTTATGTTGAGTTGGTTGCCAGTTATTGGTGATGTGTTGTGCCTTGTTGCCGGCTGGCTGAGAATCAATTTTTTAACGTCCCTATGTTTCATTACACTCGGCAAATTTGCTCGTTATTTCATAATCTCGTTGTTATTGGACTAGTGCTATATGACTAAAAAAACACGATATATCGAAAGAGATGTTGATCATCGAACAAATGTCCGTGAGGATTTAAACAGTGATATTGCGGATTACTATGATCAAAGTTATTGGGACTATCGAACCTCTTGGCTAAATAGCCATAACTTAGCAATTCATTATGGGTATTGGTCTCATAACACGCAATCCCATAGCGATTCTTTAATAGAAATGAATGAAAGGCTGGCAGATCGACTTGACTTGAAGGCAGGAGATCATGTTTTAGATGCGGGCTGTGGCATTGGGGGCAGTTCTATTTGGTTAGCTGAAAATTTTGGTGTCAGGGTCACGGGTATTACCATCTCGCCTACACAAATAGATCAAGCAAGAAAGAATGCAAAAAAACGCGGTGTGGAGCACCTTGTGAATTTTAGTTTGCAAGATTACACACAAACATCCTTTGCAGAGGCAACTTTCGATCATATTTGGGGTTTAGAGAGTATCTGTTACGCGCTTAAAAAATCTGATTTTATTAAGGAAGCCTACCGAATTTTAAAAAAAGGGGGTGGTTTTGCAATCGCCGACGGGTTTGCCTGTAAGCGAAATTTAACGGAAAAAGAGTGGCAACCTGTTTTACAGGTTTTAAATGGTTGGGCGATGCCAAACCTGTCTCTTCCAAGCGAGTTTGAAAGTGACATGACAGCAAGCGGGTTCAAGGAGATTGCCTTTGACGATATAACAACAAATACGTTACCGTCTTCAAAAAGGCTTTATTACACTGCATTATTAACGTATCCCATGGAAAAAATAATGAGTACCTTGCGCATGAGATCAGCCGTACAAAGTGGAAATTTTAAGGCGTGTTTTGGACAATATCGCGTTTTGCATGACGGTATTGGATGTTATGGGATGTTTTCAGCTAGAAAATAAAGCGAATAAAACACCGTTTGATTTGCTGAGTGGGTGAATGCGGAGAGCGTTATTTTAGTAACGGTTGTTAAAGAAACGCAGTAGGGCCTGATTTTTATCTGGCCACTTTGCATGTGAGCCAGAATTTTCACAATAATACGTTTTTGAAGATTCTGGACATTTTTTATAAAGCCGGCAACCATTTTCATCAGGCTGATCTAGTGTTTGTTCACATTGGTTGCACTTCGCCCACCAATCGGCAGCTTGTTTACCAAAGCCTTCAAAATGTTTGTCCTCTTTGTTGTGAAAAACCATCACCGGTAAAGGGGCAGGGCATGCATATTCTTTTAAGCTTTTTTCATCCATACCGGCGGCACTAGGCGCAATAGCAGTTGGTTTAAATTCGAATTCGGGCAGGAAAGTCAGCGCGTTTGAAATCGTTCCGCCATCAGAATGTCCGGTGTAAAAGATGCGTGAGGGGTCGATACACCATTTTTCCTGAATATCTAGAGGAATGGACGATAATTGTTCAATGGCTTTCAATGAGAGGCGAATATTATGTGCGTAAGCAATGATGAAACCGGCTTCAGTTGCCTCCTTTGTCAGGTGGACAAGGCGCTCAGATCTGCTGGCATGGGTGCCAGCAGGAGCAAACACAATAATCAAAGGGTGGGCTATGGTGGGCCGATAATTTGAGGGTGTGCGTAAATTGTAACCAGCCCCCGAGACTGTTTTGTTATCATCAATGATGCCAGAAAAGGGGGCGGGTAATGCCTTGGAGCAACTTGCTTTTATTGACTCAGGATATGAGAAAGCAGCTGGTTTTAATAAAAGCGGATCAACAGCCGGTTTGGCGTTGAGAAAAAACACAGCAATGGCAACAAAAGCGAGAGCAAAGATCGTGATAAGAGCTAAGCGCATCTAAAAAACCAATATCATGTTTCAAATCGAGCTATCACGCCTCTAACTTTAGCGTTAATTGATAATTTGGTTTAATTCTCCTGATTCATAACGAAGCACCATGTCTTCAAGGTTAATGGGTTTAATTCGGTCAGCCTGACCGGATGTGCCAAAAGCGTTCATACGTGCTTCACAAATGCTTTGCATCGCATCAGTTGAAACGGCTAGAAATTTTCTAGGATCAAAGTTTTTAGGGCTTTCTGCTAAATGACGGCGGATAGAGCCGGTGCTCGCCAGTCGTAAATCTGTATCGATGTTCACTTTTCGTACGCCATATTTAATGCCTTGCTGAATTTCTTCAACGGGGACACCGTACGTTTGGCCAAGGTCCCCACCATAATCATTAACAATTTTTAACCAATCCTGGGGGACTGAGGACGAACCATGCATCACAAGGTGCGTGTTTGGCAATCGGGCATGAATTTCTTTAATACGTTCTATGGCCAAGGTATCACCTGTAGGCGGCTTGGTGAATTTATAGGCACCATGGCTGGTTCCAATGGCGATAGCCAGCGCATCAACGCCGGTTTTTTTAACAAAATCTGCTGCTTCTTCAGGGTCGGTTAGCATTTGCTCATGTGTCAATACGCCAGCCGCGCCGACACCATCTTCTTCACCGGCTTCCCCAGTTTCCAATGACCCTAGACAACCGAGTTCACCTTCCACTGAGACACCACACGCATGTGACATTTCAACAGTTTTTTTCGTTACCTCGACATTGTATTCATAACGGCTGGGTGTTTTTCCGTCCGCTTCTAATGAGCCGTCCATCATCACGGAAGTAAAGCCTAACTGAATAGAGCGCTGGCAAATAGCAGGGGTCGTACCGTGATCTTGGTGAAAGACAACGGGAATATGGGGGTATTGCTCAACCGCCGCCAGAATTAAATGTTTTAAAAAAGAGGAGCCAGCGTATTTTCTCGCTCCGGCAGAGCCTTGAATAATAACCGGGCTATTCGTTACATCTGCCGCTTGCATAACAGCGTGAACCTGTTCCATATTGTTTGCATTAAAGGCGGGTACGCCGTAGTCATTTTCTGCTGCGTGGTCAAGCAGTTGACGTAGAGAAATTAAAGCCATTTGAAATCCCCTTCAAAAATTTAAATTATTTGATGGCGAATGAATATCACTCACCTTAAGGGGTTAGTTTAACTATTAAAAATCTTAATGACTATTTTAAATAATATTTTAGACATAAAAAAACCACGACCAGGGATCGTGGTTAAAAATGATAAGAGAGGTTTTCTATTTGCTCGATAAGGCAGCAGTGCTTTCCTTCACAATGGTTAAAACTTGTTCGTTATAAGCTTTTGTATCCTCGAACAGGGCTTTGCTGTCGGCAACTATTTTTTCAAGGCCCGATTGTGCAAGCTCAATTTGTTCTTTCGCGAAAGCATTCAGCTCGTTTGCGTCTTTGATGTTAGCGGCTGCTTTAAGGCGGGCTTCAGTGAGTTCAGTGTAATTTTTGGCAGCTTCTTGTTGAGCCGCGGCCATTTTTTCAAATTGGGTTTTGTTTAACTCAATTAATTTCGTGATGGGTTCGGCAAATGCGTTAAAGTTGTTCATGTTATCTCCCGCAAGAAGTTTATTGGCGTGTTAGCAGTATAAAGCAAAAAATATTGCGGCGCAACATATAGCGTATGATGGAATTTTTTCAAAAGCAGTGAATAAGGTGCCTGCTCAGCAGGAAGACATTATTTTATCTTTTGAGTCTCTTTCTCTATTTCTTTTTTTAGTTGCGCCGTACTTTCTTGAAACAATTGGATGACTTCGGCGTTATAACCCGTCATGGCTTCAAACATTGAGCGACTATTACTGACCATTTTTTCGTAGCTGCTTTGAGCTAAGGCCATCTGGTCGGTGACAAAACTGGCTAAGGCGACGGGATCTTTGATTTCAGAGGCTGTTTGCATTCGTTGTTTAACGAGAGCTCTGTAATCTTCAGCTGCTTTTTTTTGAGCCTTCATCAGTGTGTCAAAATGTTGGGTGTTTAATTCAACCAGTTTTGAAATGGGTTGTGTAAACCCTTTGATGTCTTTAACCATGATTCTCTCCTATGAATTTTAAGAAGGGTTAAAAATATTATAAATGCTTTTCTGTATTGCTAAAGCGGCTTTTCTCGGGTCTTCGGCATCTCGTATAGGCCGCCCTACGACAATATGGTCAGCACCGTTATAAAAGGCTTGTTCCACACTAACGACGCGTTTTTGATCATCTTCAGGGCGATTGTCCACCGGGCGAATGCCGGGTGAGACGATTAAAAAGTTCGTGCCTAAGGAGTCTCGTAGCTCAGGCGCTTCTAATCCAGATGAGATAACGCCATCACACCCCAGTTTAATAGCTCGTTTAGCGCGTGAAGCGACGAGTTTTTCAACATCACAATCAAACCCTAAGTCGTCTAAATCACCTCGATCAAGGCTGGTCAATACAGTCACAGCAAGTACTTTGAGGGCGCCTTTTTGCTCTGCGGCAGCTTGCATAATGGCGTTATTTCCGTGGATGGTGACGAAATCAACTTTTTTATTATTTAACTGTTTAACGGCGCGCCCAACCGTGGCGGGTACATCAAAAAACTTTAAATCAACAAAAATTCGCTTGTTTTGTTCATTAAGCCAGTCTATCAATTCAAAATAATCACCCGACATGAATAATTCGAGTCCTATTTTGTAAAAAGTAACGCTGTCACCCAGTAAGGAGACTAAGGCTTTGGCGCTTGGAATGTCGGGAACATCCAAGGCGACAATGAGTCGTTCGTTTACTGGGATGGGTTTATTTGAAAGCCATGACATGACGCGTCACTCCATAATGTTGAATGAATGCCCATTATAACGCTGTGTTAGGAGCTTGCCGATCGAAATTTTGAGCAAATGATAATAAAGAAATTTATAAAATTTGAGCTATTCTTATAGAAAGGATGGTGAGTTAGAAGCTGGCTGTTCTAAACATCGGTTTTGAGGGTGTTTAAAAGGAAGTAAATAAGTTTTCGGTGGATTAATGGATAAAAAAAAGCAGCCAATTAAGTTAGTTCGACAATTTAATATCGCTTTGACGATAGGTTTTTCGTTTTTGTCGATTTTATCTTCAACAATACTGAGCTACGAGACATATAAGCGTGAAAAAAAGACTTATATAGAACAAAGCCAGGCTATTTCAGATGCTGTCATTGATCACCTATCTATTCCCTTCTCAGGGAGTCTTGAAGAGTTATTGAGTTTTTCTACCCGGTCTTATTTTGAATTTAAAGGTGCGCAAGACATAGTGGTCTTTGATGCTGATTTTAAAGAATTATTTGCCATTAAGAAAGATAAAGACTATGAACTCATTAACGGGTGGCAGGACATTGATTCTTCAACGGCCAAGCTAGAACGAGAAACCGGAGAGGCACTTTATTTTACGGCTCAATTTCGCAAAAGTGGTGATGCTGATCCAGCATATTTAATGCTTATTTTTGATAAAGTTTGGTTGGTTGAATCGGCACAAAAAGCTTTTTTTATTAGCTTGGGCATCATTGCATTTATTTCATTATTGCTGTTATTAGTTTTTAGCTTGTTGATGAAATACCGTGCTAAATCCTTGGAAAATTTTTCATCGATTATGATCCAGGCGGCTTCTGGAGAAACAAGCCTTAGGGCAGGTAATGAGAGTGTTGCTGAATTAGCTGAAATGTCAGAAGCCTTTAATCAAATGATGGCCATGATCGAAGAGCGCAGTGGTGATTTGGAGCAATCGAGAGATCAAGCCGTGCAACTGGCAAAAGTGAAGTCTGATTTTGCGGCAAATGTCAGCCATGAAATTAGAACTCCACTCAACGGTATTTTGGGCATGGTGAATTTGCTCAAAGAAATGGGGCTTCCTCAGCATCAGCATGAATACCTTGAGGTGGCGAGCAAGTCGGGTGACTCGTTGTTGCAAATGATTAATGATGTATTGGATTATAGTAAAATTGAATCGGGGAAGTTTGAGCTGGAATTACAAGATATAGACCTGAGGCTCTTGTTAGAACAACTGGCTTTATTGTATGCAGAAAAAACTCAGGCGAAGGATTTAGAACTTTGCCTCGATCTGCCAACAGATGATGTGATGTTTGTTCGGGGAGATGCCACGAGAATTCGTCAGGTTATTAGTAATTTGTTAAATAATGCGATTAAGTTCACGACTCAGGGTCATATTACATTATCGGCAAGCGTTCTTTCCTCATCACGAGGCAGGTCGATGATTGAAATCGCAGTCAGTGACACCGGGGTAGGTATTCCTGAAGAAGCGCTAGAAAGAATTTTCACACCGTTTGGTCAAGTCAGTGCGGAAACTACGAATCAGCATGGTGGAACGGGGCTTGGATTGACCATCGTTCGCCAGATGACAGAGCTAATGGATGGCTCTGTGAAAGTACAAAGCACCTTGGGAGAAGGTTCCTGTTTTAAAGTACTCTTGCCGATGAAAATACACCATATTGCTTTCAATGAACCGGCCGAAGAAGTGGCGTTATTAAAAGGCACAAGAGTCTTGCTGGTTGAGCCATTTGAAGAAGCGCAAAATTACCTCAGTGGAATGTTTAAAGTGTGGGGAGTTGAATGCCAAACAGTGACCAGCTTAGATGAAGCTAACTATATACTAAATGATGAATTAGAGTCCAGTAACCGGCTGGATATCTGTTTGTTTAATGTGGATTATTGCTCAGGCGATATGAGCGCGTTTTTAGCGAATTTTAAACCGCACGAAATGTTTGCCGATGTTAAGTTGATTCCGATGATTCGATTTGGAAGCAAAATCAGTTCGGTGGATGATTCGCAATTTCTTTTTGCAGGTTCAGTTGATCGACCCGTTCGATATGCGAAACTAAGAGCGACATTGCTTGATGTAATTTCTGGGCATAAGGATTTTACCCAAAAAATCATTCAGCCAGCCATCAAAAATTCAGATCTTTTGCAAGGGTTAAATGTTCTTATTGTTGACGATAATGCAACAAATCAGTTAGTTGCAACAGAAATGCTAAATGGTATCGGCGTTGTTTCTGACGTTGCTAATAATGGTCAAGAAGCTTTAAACGCATTTAAAGGGGCAACTTATGACCTCGTATTGATGGATTGCAATATGCCTGTTATGGATGGGTATGAGGCCACGAAGGCAATTCGCTCATTAGGTGATGAGGTTAAACAACCCATTATCATCGCTTTGACGGCAAAAGATCAACAAGGGGATTTTGATCATTGTATCGACTGCGGCATGAATGATTATTTATTGAAGCCCTTTGATTTGCCAACATTTTTGATGAAGCTTGAAAAACAACTGGGTTTCCCCTTGGCAGACATCACTCCGTCGGCCGTAGAATTGGAAGTATCGGCTAATCAAATTCTTGTTGATTCTGTTTTTCAAGAGTTAGTAGACAATACGGGTAGTGGTATTCAACAAATTGTTAAATCTTATTTATTAGATACGCCTGTTTATTTAATGACGCTGATAGCGGCCATGGAAGCTGGCGACACGACAAAATGTTTAGATCTAGCGCATAAATTAAAAGGAAGTTCACGTAATTTAGGGGCTGAAAATTTTGTATCGCTCTGTATGGAAATTGAAGAAATCTGGTCTAAAAAAACGGTGGAGGATTTCTTAATTGCTCCGTTAGCGGAGCGATTGGAATCTGAATTTTCATTAGTTGAAGCAGCACTGAATAGCAAATTAGCGACTTTAAAATTAACATCCGACGGTCAAACAAAACGCACCAAAGAAGTTGTGTTAATTGTGGATGATGATCAAAGTACGCGAATGACCGTGGCAAATGTTCTTGAGCGGGAAGGTTACCAGGTTGAATTAGGTGCTAATGGTCGAGACGCGGTCAGGTTGTTTGAAGTATTAAGGCCAAACGTCATTATTATGGATGCGATGATGCCGATTAAGGACGGTTTCGAAGCCTGTAGAGAGATTAAAAAGCTTCCCGGTGGTGAGGAAGTACCTGTACTGATTACAACAGCATTGGAAAGTGAAAAATCGGTGGACTTGGCGTTCGAGAGCGGCGCCGCTGATTTTGTTCCTAAGCCAATCAATTTATCTGTGTTAAGGCAACGGGTAAAAAGATTGTTGGCTAAACAGTCTGCAGACCAGCACGTACACAGGTTGGCCTATAAAGATGCAGTAACCGGGTTGCCGAATAGAACAGCTTTCGTAGAGCAATTTCAACAAGAGCTGGATCATGCAAAAAGAAAAGATTCACGAGTGGCTCTCTTTTTCATTGATCTTGATCGATTTAAAGACATTAATGACAGTATGGGACACGAAGCCGGTGATATCCTGCTAAAGGCGTTGTCTGGGCGATTAAAGAACTGCATTCGATCGGGCGATATGTTGGCGCGCATAGGTGGGGATGAGTTCGTTGTCGTGTTAAGTGATATGAAAGACGACTCAACACCGGACCAAGTCGCAAAATCTATGTTGGGCGCATTAGAAGAGCCGTTTAGCTTAGCAGGAAATGAGGTCTTTGCTGGCGTGAGTATAGGTATTGCCCTGTATCCAGAGGATGGATTGTCAAAAGAAACGTTGTTAAAAAATGCTGATACGGCCATGTATAGAGCCAAGGCAGCAGGAAGAAATACCTATCGTGCCTACACGCAAGAAATGAGCGAGATAGTTGAACAAAGAATGCGCGTAGAAAATGAGTTAAGAAAGGTATTGGAGGAGAATGAGTTATCGTTGTATTTCCAACCTAAGCAAGACACAGCCAGCGGTGAAATTATTGGTTCTGAAGCCTTGGTGAGATGGGAACATCATTTGAGGGGCACAGTATCGCCAACAGAGTTTATCCCCATCGCCGAAGAAATGGGGCTTATCAAAGAAATTGGTTTATGGGTGTTAGATACGGCCTGCGCAACGGCCAAAAAGTGGCAAGTAGAAGATAATTATTATGGAACAGTTGCGGTGAATGTATCTGCCGTGCAAATGGCAGAAGAGAATTTTGTAACGTTAGTCGGTACCTGCTTAGATAAGTATGAATTGGCGCCGAAATACCTGGAGTTAGAAGTGACAGAGACGATGGTGTTAAACGATATTGATATTATGCTTGAAAAGCTTAATGAACTTGCGACAATGGGCATCAAGATTTCTATTGATGATTTTGGTACGGGGTATTCATCATTTAGTTATATCAAACAATTGCCGGCAAGCACTTTGAAACTGGACATGGAATTTATTAAAGATATCCCCGCGAAAAAAGAGGACATGGCGGTGGTTGATGGGATGATTGTGCTAGCTCATAACCTGGGCATGAAAGTTGTAGCAGAAGGTGTTGAAACAAAAGAACAATACGATTTTTTAACGGAGCGTCATTGTGATTTTGTTCAAGGGTATTTCATTAATAAGCCGTTGCCTGAACCGGTCTTTATTGCAAAATATGCGCCTTAGCAAAATAAGCTGATAATCTAAATAAATACGATTAACTGATCGTAAAGGATGGCAGCTCTCCAATGGGTCAGTTATCCTAACGGTTTATTTTCTATCGAGCGTCCCGTGCATATTATTTATCTCCATGGATTTTGCAGTTCAATGGCTTCATTTAAAGCGCAATTAGTCAAAAACTATATTGAGCAAACAGAAGGTTTCACGCTGTTTTTAAGCGATTTGCCGCCCTCCCCGGCCGAAGCAATGTCATTGATTGAGTCGCATATTAACTCTTTAGGTCATCAGCACTGGGCAGTTATCGGTAGTTCACTGGGCGGGTTTTATGCAACTTATTTAAGCGAAAAATATGGCAGAAAAGGGGTTCTTATTAATCCAGCAGTTAATGCTCCGCGGTTACTTGAGAAGCTGTTGGGTAAAAACAAAAACTACCATACTGGGGAGGTTTTTGATTTTACAGAACAGCACTTAAAAGAATTGAAGGCCCTGTATGTGCCTGTTTTAAAACAACCGCAAAACCTCTTGTTATTGACTCAAACGGGCGATGAGGTATTGGATTATCAACAGGGTGTGGATTATTATCAAGGGAGCGAGCAGGTTGTCATCGAGGGTGGCGATCATGGGTTTTCCGATTACGAGAATTACTTGGATACAACGTTCGATTTCTTATCTTAAGTAAAGAAACATTGATCAAAAAAACAGTCCCATTCTTGCATATGGGGCTCAGCGAATTTAATTAGGATATAAAAATGATTGAAGGCCATTTAAAAAAAATGCTCAGCAAATTGGCAGATCCCGTTGAATATGAACTGCCTGTTGGTGATCAGTGTGTGCCGCTAAACCCGCTTTTGGGTAAAACAATTAAATTGAAATACGAAGGCGAAATAAATTGTTCCAGCTGCGGAAAACGCACGAAGAAAAGTTACAGTCAGGGTTTTTGCTACGTTTGTATGACTCAATTAGCTCAATGTGATTTATGTATCATGAAGCCCGAAACCTGCCATTATCACTTAGGTACCTGCAGGGAACCGGAGTGGGGGGAGCGTTTTTGTTTTCAAGATCATATTGTGTATCTGGCTAATTCTTCCGGGTTAAAGGTAGGCATTACTCGCCATACACAAATTCCCACGCGCTGGATTGATCAAGGAGCAACACAAGCGCTGCCCCTTTTTAAAGTTAAAACCCGCTTGCAATCGGGGCAAATTGAAATGGCACTCAAACAGCACGTGTCGGATAAAACAGATTGGCGAAAAATGTTGAAAGGGCAAGCGGATATAAAAAATCTTCATGAGGAAAGAGAACGGTTAATGAAAGCGGCTGAGAGCGAAATTAATGCGGTAAAAGCGGCCAATAAAGCAGGTGATATTGACATCATCAACGAGATGGATCAAATAGATATCAAATACCCCGTTCTTGAGTACCCAAAGAAAGTCACGTCGTTTAATTTTGATAAAACCCCGGAAGTTGAAGGTCGGTTAATGGGGATAAAAGGGCAATACCTTATTCTAGATAGCGGCGTACTGAATATACGGAAGTTTACCAGCTATAAGGTTCAATTCGATGCCTGACATAATGAACAAACCACGTGTTGTTATTTTCTCGCAGGGTGATGAGGTGATAACAGGCGCGTTGGTCGATACTAACGCTGCTTACTTAGCTGAACAATGTCGTTTACTAGGGTTTGATATTGTACGTCATGTAACCGTAGCGGATGACATGGCCGAATTAATTCAGGTATTGAAAGAGGTTGATGCAATGGCTGATATTTGCCTGTGTACGGGGGGGCTGGGGCCAACACAAGATGATTTAACCACAGAAGCTTTTTCGGAAGCCTTCCAAAAAACACTTGAAATGGACCTTGAAGCGCTCGAGATGATGCGTGAATTTTTTGCTAAATTAAAAGCGCCCATGGCTGATGTGAATAAGAAACAAGCTTTGTTGCCAACGGGATCGGTACGTATAGATAATCGCTGGGGAACAGCGCCCGGGTTTACAGCAGTCGGTCAACAGTGCCGCTTTTACTTTATGCCCGGTGTGCCGTTCGAGATGCAACAGATGATGGAGACTTTTGTATTAGCTGATTTACAACGCCAATTTAATGTCGACCAGCCCCAATTAATTACCTTTCGTAGCATGGGGATGGGGGAATCAAGCATACAACAAGCCGTGGATGAATTAGATATCGCGAGTGATATACGGATCAGCTTTCGAGCCGGCATGCCTGAAAATGAACTGAAGCTGCTTTTTCCCAAGCACTACAGCCATCAACACATTCAAGCCTATATTGATGACATTAAGGGTGCCTTGCTCGGCAGTGTTTTTGCGGTAGATGGCTTTGGCCAATCGGTGAAAAGTTTACCTGATTGTGTCGATCAATTAATGGCCAAAAATAACCTGACACTGGCCCTTATCGAAAGTTTGTCGCAGGGCGATATTGCTCGGCAATGTCACCCTGCATGGTTGCGACAAGCGGAAGTTTATCCAAACGTCGACGATCTGATGGTGAAATTTGGTGCAGAAGGTAAAGAGGTGGGAGAAGGCTTAGCCGTGGATCTGGTAAAAGCGCATCAAGCCCAGCACGCTACAAATTGCAGCCTGATACAATTGTATGAAAGAAAAACAGACAGTACCGTTGCAGTCTATACAGCCGTTGCAAATCATCACAGCGAGTTATCTAGTACCAAAGAAGTATGGGGAAGGCCGTTACGACAGCAAACAGTCGCTTCTGCGCTGGCGCTTAATTTACTTAGACAATTGATACAAGATTTATAACAATGCCCTTACTTAAGTTTGATGATGTTAGCGTAGCGTTTGGTCTAAACCCCGTGCTGGATAAAGCCAATTTGCAAATTGATGAACAAGAGCGAGTGGGTTTAATTGGCCGTAATGGAGAAGGAAAATCAACCCTGCTAAAGGTATTATCTGGCGACGTTCTGCCGGATGCTGGTCAAGTGTGGCGTCAGGCAGGCGTAGTGATTGCAACACTTGAGCAATCACCTTTATTACCCGAAGCGTCTAACGTTTATGAGGCTGTCGCCGATAGTTTAGGAGAGGTCGGGCATTTAATTGCTCGTTATCACGACATGTTGAATGATCCAGACGTGGATTTAGATGCCTTGGGGGCCTTGCAACATCAATTAGAAAGCCTGGATGGCTGGACGATACAGCAACGTGTTGATGCAGTGCTCAGTCGTTTAAACCTACCCGCAGATAAAAAAATAAATGACTTGTCAGGGGGGTGGAAACGACGAGTAGGGCTAGCGCGCGCGTTAGTGGTTAATCCGGATGTATTGCTGCTGGATGAGCCAACAAATCATTTGGATATGGAAACAATAGTTTGGCTGGAAAAACAATTAGCCAGCTACCGCGGAGCAGTCGTTTGTATTACGCATGATCGTGTTTTTTTGCAAAATATAGCCAAGCGAATTATAGAAATAGATAGAGGGCAGCTAAGCAGTTGGTCATGTAGCTATGCGCAATATCTCGAACGAAAAGCGGCCGCGTTGGAATCTGAGGCAAAAACCAACGCGGAATTTGATAAAAAATTAGCCCGAGAAGAAGTGTGGATTCGGCAAGGCATTAAGGCGAGACGCACGCGAAATGAAGGCCGCGTTAGGGCCTTGCAACAATTAAGGCGGGAAAGAGCAGCGCGCAGAAATTTAGCTGGGCCCGCCAAGCTTGAAGTCGAAACTGGCGAGAAATCGGGTAAATTGGTGATTGAAGCTGAAAATATTTGCATTGCCTACGATGGACGTAAAATGGTTCATGATTTTTCTTGCCGGTTAATGCGTGGTGATCGTATCGGGTTAGTGGGTCCCAACGGAATTGGAAAAAGCACCTTGATTAAAGCGTTGTTAAAAGAAGTGGCTTTAGATTCAGGTTCGGTCAAACATGGCACTAAATTAAAAGTGGCCTATTTTGATCAGCATCGAGACGTATTGGATTTAGAAAAAACAGTTATAGACCTGGTGTCTGATGGCCGAGACACCATCACCATCAATGGACGTGATCGACATATTATCAGCTACCTTGGGGATTTCTTGTTTGCACCGGAAAGGGCGCGTTCGCCTGCGAAGGTTTTATCCGGCGGTGAGCGAAACCGAATCTTACTGGCTAAGTTATTCAGTCAGCCCGCCAATTTTATTGTGATGGATGAGCCAACGAATGATTTGGATGTTGAAACATTAGAGTTGCTCGAAGAATTATTGGTCGAGTATAAGGGAACATTGATTCTGGTAAGTCATGATCGCAAGTTTCTAGAAAATGTCGTCACTAACTTTTGGTGTTTTGAAGGAAAGGGCGTCATCACCGATTATGTGGGTGATATGCCGGATTGGACAAAAATTATTAAGGAGAATAGTCCAGCCGATGACCCCATAAAAAAGAATAAAGAAAATAAATTACCGCAAAAAAAACAGAAAAAGCCTCAGTTAAGCTTTAAATTAAAAAAAGAGCTGGAAGAGTTACCACAAGAAATAGAAGCGCTTGAGGCGACATTAACAGATCTGCAACACTTAACCAGTACTGCAGACTTCCATACAGGTGACCGAGAACAGATAAAAAGAAAGCTGGATGAACTTGCTGTAATAGATCAGCAGTTACAAGAAAAATATAACCGTTGGGATGAGTTGGAATCGCAATTGTAATAAATGCATAAAACAGAGATGCATTTACTGATATAATTCAGCGCCTTAAAAGTAGGCACATTACTTTTTGGATATGTCTTGGAGAGATGTCAGAGTGGCCGAATGAGCACGCTTGGAAAGCGTGTGTACCGAAAGGTACCGAGGGTTCGAATCCCTCTCTCTCCGCCATTAAATAAAAAAACCGGTTCTCTGTAGCCGGTTTTTTTTATGCCTGATGCCCATGGTTACAAGCCTCCCAGCCCATACAAGCGCACTAGGTTATTCTCATTCAATCCCGACATTTACCCTCACTGGCTCTCTCCACGGCCAATATTCTCTGTAACTGCTCATTCGAAACGTACCCATCAAGTGCTGTTGCTACGCTTACTTAATCTTAATATATCAATAGGTTAAAGTCAGATGTATGTGTGCTTCATAATGGCCATATTCACTAAAGACTTAAAAACCAATCTGGTTGAACGGTTACTTTTTCAACCAGTTCGGTATTTATCCCCAATGCCAGTTCTTTCAGTTTGTCGGCAAGTTGGTCTCCATCGACAAGGTCAATTGGTGCAGCACCATCGCGGTTCGCTTCTTCAATGGCAGCTTTTGTAAAACTACCTGTTGTAATAAACATACCTCGATCAGCACGACCAACAGTTGCACCACGGAAGTCACGTATTTCAGGTGCGCCGACAGAGCCTTTATATTTTTTGCATTGAAAAGCAATATGGAAACTCATTAGTCCATTGAGTCTAGCGATTCCTTTTCCATCGATTCCACCATCACCAGTTCTCCCAGTTACCTCAACATGAATGAAGCCTGATTCACGTAACAAACGTTGAGTAAGACGTTCAAATGCATCAGGGCTCATTTCTTCGATCAGTATGTGGTGAAGACGCTCGCGCCAGGCCAACATTTCTTCAGGTGACTCTTCTATGGCTGTAGCAGGATCAGATAGATCTTGAGCTCCTGCGCGAGGTGTCCGATCAATTGAACGAACGTAAGAAACAATTTCACGACTATCTATTTCGTCCGCTTGTTTGGCTTTATCAGTTAGCGCCCAAACCCCTCGGGAAGAGTTTTCAAGATACCCGGCTTTCTTCAAATAAGTTCTTGCCCATGCCAAACGATAGCCGACTTCTGTTTGACTGCTTTTTTCAGGATTATGAAGGACCGCAAGGGTTTCTTCATCAAAGTTTTCGAGCTCAACAACTTCTTCGTAGATTTCATCAATGCTGCCAGATCCACCGAGGTTAACAAGAGCCTTCATCAATGGAAGCATAAGCTGATCAAACGTGACCATGAGATTCCCCCTTAAAACTGTCTGAAAGCAATCGCAGTAATTGCTCCCTTATTTTTGTTGCTGTTTCGCCAAGGTTAACTGTGCAAAACCGGATTGCATGGCCCTGTACCATTACAGATTCGTCAACCTCTCTATCGACTGACGGGTGAAGTAGCATGCCGCTCGTTGTTAAAGAAGTCGGGTCACTATCGTCTTCCTGACTTCGTAGATAGGTGTACATCTGATAGATATAGCCACTTCGCAACGTTTCCTCGCGGTGCCAGCCTGATGTGGTTACAGCATTAAACTTGGTATCAATGACCAGTCGATCACCGGTGTTTTTGTTGTCAATAATGATGTCAGTTTTCATGCTGGGAAGAATTGAGTCTATGCCAGCTGTCTTCGCTACAATCTGCCAATTAAACTGTTTGCCAGCCAGGACTCGCCATTCTGATTTTTCTAGCGCTACGGCATAGAACCCAGCGATGCCTTTTTCAAACAGCTTTCTAAGCCACTCCTTGTTTTTATCTGGTAGAGCGAGATGATGCTGTCCCGAAAACTCAGTAGGTAGTGCCAAAGAAAATGCCAAGTCTGCAGCAGCTACCATTTTTTGATCTTCAGCATCGTGACGGCCAAAGCGTTCACTTTTTCCGCTATACCCGATGGGTTTCTCCTTGCGCACACCCAGTCGCTCCAGGCTGATTGCCAGTGTTCGACACCGATGTCCAAGATTGTTGTTGACTAGCTGAGGCAGCTTTTCCAACGCAGCACGCACATAACGGTTTCTAGGCGTATCAACGGTCAACTCTTCGAAGCGGCAGCACACCTTGCCTTTATCCATGAGCCTGTGTCGTTCCGTGTAAAGCGTGTCGATTCTTCCTCTAACTCTTCCAATGACCGCAACTTTATGCTGGTATCCATAGCTCAGGTTACGCATTAACCGTCGTTCAACTTGATGGCACAGTATTTCAGCAACCAGATCAGCAATTTCTTCCGGGTTATCTTCAACAGCAATTTTTGCCGTACCGATCTGACGGTATAAATCCGATGCGTACAGCATCAACAGCCACAAATTCCGGACAGGTATTTTCCCGATTAATCGGATAGGTAGTTCCGGTGTTGACTGTATTGCGGCAGAGGTGCTCATTACATACCTTCAGTAAGGGCATCGCGAGCTTTCTGTGCACGATCCAGATCGTCAAACCAATATTCATCCAGTAATGGACCAATCTCTGTTTCCACGACACTCTTGTACCATTTAACGGCATCGTTAATTTTATTGCTGAAAGCCGGGGTGACGTAGCTGTGACCGATTCTGAACTGGGCACCGAGATTCTTGTCGTTTTCGATTTCGTTATTCAGGTTTAATAGCCGTTGCTCGATCTGTTCAAGAACAGCCATATCAATACCGGCTTTTGTGTGTACCCAGTTACGCCACGGTTCACCAAAGGTGGGTTTGAGGTCGATGTAGGCGAATCGACGACGTAAGGCGAGATCAACCAGAGCTAGAGAACGGTCGGCAATATTCATTGTGCCTATTACGTACAAATTGTCCGGTACAAATACCCGCTCGCTATCACTACGGCGGTAGCTCAGTTCCAAGGCCTCATTCGGCGTCCTCTTGTCGGCCTCCATCAACGTCAGCATCTCACCAAATATCTGAGCCGGGTTGCCTCGGTTTATCTCCTCGATGACAACCACATATTTGGTTGTTGCGTCCTTTTTCGCATCATTAATCATTTCGAGAAAGGGACCATCAACAAGGGTGAGCTTTCCGTCGCCGGATGGACGCCAGCCACGCACAAAATCTTCGTAGGTGAGATTCGGGTGGAACTGTACTGCGCGGAGCTTGCTTTCGTTTCTTTGCCCCATCAAAGCATAGGCCAGGCGTTTTGCCAGCCAGGTTTTCCCTGTTCCGGGAGGGCCTTGAAGGATCAAGTTCTTTTTAGTGCGCAGGCGTTCGAGAATATCCGTCAGTGTTTCTTTATCAAGGAAGGCACCATCCTCGATGATGTCATCAACGAGATAAGGCTCAATAGGAGCCGCTGTAACCTCGGATTCTCCCTCATCCTCAGGTATTTCTCCTGCCTGGTCAGGATCCGTGGCATTAGGGTGCGCTGATGTTTCGCCATCCTTGTATAGCCACGCAGCCAATGACAGTTCCGGGAATGAGTGAACAGGGTAAGCCTCTTCCTGAAAACGCAGTTCCAGTTCATCAAGAGCCTTTAAATAATCAAGCGTATTGCATCGGCCTTTGGGACCATTCTTACCGATATCTATCCCCAATTTCTTAGTGATATACAGCTGGGATTGCCCGTCCAGTGTCAGAAAGTTCCAAGGTCGTATCCAGTACAGCGCCATGGTGAGGTTCCAGCCAACACCGTATTGACCGGCAACTTTGTCATATGCAGCACTAAAGTTCGTTCGGGCATCGGAGTCGTCGCTGTCAGAAAAACTTAATGCCTTGCCGAAGAAATCCCAGAGAGATGCGATGTCGTCTGGATCGCGCTTCTCCTCGAAGCCAAAAAACCATGATTTCTGGTTATTCAGGATGGGAATGCCTTCAAATGAGTCTGGTACAGATTCATCAACGTCAAGAAAGTCAGCCAGCTCCTTGGCAATCGCTTTTCTATTCTCGTCCGTTATTCCACGATTAAAGAGGCCCATCACTGTAAATGGGTCGATGTCATCAAGATGTTTATCTTTTATATAGGAAAGGTCGAAACGGTCAGCCAACTGCGTTACAAAGGTGATCAGGTCGCTGCGATCCTCGCTGTGTGCAATCAGTCCATCAGCGATAGCTGCGTAGAAACGACTCCACAGGAATCTTTTGTCGTCAGTAGTGGTGTCACCGTAACGTTCTTTCCAGTATGGAGCATTACGGAAACGATCAATGTCTTGAATACCTTCGCTGAAGGTGAAGTCGATAAGGGCATCAGTCATCCATTCCCCGGGCAGCACACGCCATACTGTGCTTCGGTTCGTGTAGAAATACCACTCTTTCACTGGGTCTAAACGAGGCTCCCAATCCACGTCGACAAACCGGCCATCACCTTGGTTTTTCGTCACCACGCCAATCGCTTTGATACCCATCACAGAGACGGTCTGCCCCTTGCTGTCGAAAGGTAGGTCACGCTTGCGAGTGTAGGACGATTTGATGGCAATCTTGTCGCCTGGCTGCATGGAGCGTACGACGTCCAGGTATTTGTCCTGGTAGCCGTTTTGCCAGACACCCTCGGTCAGGAAGCGCTCGGTTTGATCCTCGCTACCCTTGCCGTAGGATGCACCAACAAACCAGTAAGACTTCGGTGTAGACGAACTGCCGGCACGCCTTAAGATTTCGTCAAATACTGAATCAAGAATGGGAAGGTCATGTTTCTCAAGCACAGGGCGGAGTCGGACTTTCAATTCAGCCTGTGTACTGCTCTTTTTATGCCAGTCGGTAAACTTTTTTGACTCGTTAACTACCTGACTGATTTCTGAATCAACAATCTTCGCCTTATCGCTGTCGAGAGCAATATCCTTTTTCGCGGCCTGATCCATCAGGAACTGTTCCAGGCTGCTCTGTTTTGATTCATTAATCATAATTGTTCACTTTTATATGCAACAACCATCATGGTTGATTCAGTTAATCAATAAGGTTATTTACTCCAGGAATTCGAGAGTGTTTCCGCCTGTTTAAGAACAAGCTCAACGGCTTCCGCTGCTTTGTCGGGCGGATATTTGTATCGCTGCAATGTACGCCGCACCAGAATCTTCAGCTTAGCTCTCACGCTATCGCGTACTTGCCAGTCTACAGTGGTGGATTTGCGCAGCTTGTCGGTAATCTCAATAGCGATCTTCTTCAGGATCTCATCGCCAAGCTCACGAACCGCGCTTTCATTATTGGCCAGGGCATCATAAAAGGCGATCTCATCGGGGTTGAGTCCCAACTCGGCCTCACGCGCCATCTCCGCCTGAAACTCCTTGGCCATCTGGATCAGCTCTTCAATGACCTGTGCTGTTTCAACGGCGCGGTTGTTATATTTGCGCAGGGTCTCCTTCAACCGCTCGGCGTACTTTTTCTCCTGAACCACATTGTTGTGGGTCTTAGCCTTGATGTCATCCTTGAGTAGTTTTTCCAGCAGCTCAACGGCCAGGTTCTGGTGTGGCATCTGCCGGACATCTTCCAGAAACTCATCGGAGAGCAGGCCGATATTGGGCTTATCCAAGCCACATAGGCTGAACACATCCGCTACACCTTCGGCAATGACGGCGTTGTCCAATATCTGCTTGAGCGCGGAATTCTTCTCTTCCTGGGTACGCTTCTTATCTACCGAGGTAAACTTGGATATGGCCGCCTTCACCGCAGAGTAAAAGGCGATCTCTTTACGCAGGCCCTTGGCCTCATCCAGCGTGCTGCATAGTGAATAGGCCTTGCTGGTGGCCAGTACCAGATCAAGAAATCGCTTCTTGCCATCGTCCAGTCCCAGCACATAGTTGGCGGCAGGCACCAGCAGCTTGTGTGCGTCGGTCTCGAATCCGGAAATATCCAGACCGTCCGATTGCGGTGTCTTGGCAAACATCCCGCGAATGGCATCCAGCTTCTCCAACAAAATGGCGAACGCCTCTTCAGCCCGGAGGGTTGGTTCACCTTTGCCCTTGGAGTCGGTATAGGTCTTGAGTGCCTGTTTCAGCTCATTGGCAATACCGATGTAGTCCACCACCAGTCCACCTGGCTTGTTCTTGAATACCCGATTCACCCGGGCAATGGCCTGCATCAGGTTGTGACCCTTCATCGGCTTGTCGACATACATCGTATGGCAGCAAGGTGCATCAAAACCGGTCAGCCACATATCCCGTACGATCACCAGCTTTAGCGGGTCGTTTTCATCCTTAAAGCGCTTCTCCAGTCGCTTCTTGGTCTTCTTGTTGTAGATGTGGGGTTGTAGTAATGGTTTGTCAGAAGCAGACCCGGTCATCACGATTTTGATTGCGCCTTTTTCCGGGTCGGGGTCGTGCCACTCGGGGCGCAAGGCGACGATCTCATTATATAGCTGGGCGCAGATGTCCCGGCTCATGCCGACGATCATCGCTTTGCCATCCATATTGGCTATCCGTGCTTCGAAATGATCGATTAGATCTGCAGCCACCTGCTGCAAACGAGGTGCCGCACCCACCAGCTTTTCCAATCGGCTCCATTCACCCTTGGTTTTTTCCCGCTGGCCGACGTCCTCTTCATCCTCGACCACCTCATCGACTTGATCGGATAACGCCTCGATTTCCTCGTTGTTTAGCTCCAGCTTGGCCAGGCGGGACTCATAGTAAATGGGTACAGTGGCACCATCGTCCACGGCATCCTGAATATCGTAGATGGAGACATAACCGCCGAATACCGCACGGGTATCCTTGTCCTCCTGCGATATCGGCGTGCCAGTAAAGCCGATAAAAGAGGCAAACGGCAGCGCATCGCGCATGTGCTTGGCATAGCCAAACTTATATTGGCCTTCAGCAGTCAGCACCGCCTTCAGGCCATACTGGCTGCGGTGGGCCTCATCGGAGATCACCACGATATTGTGGCGGTCATTGAGTATCGGGTGGCTGCTCTCTTCATCCCCGTTTTCATCGGTAATCAGCGCAAACTTCTGTACCGTGGTAAAGATAATGCCGCCCGATTCGCGCTCGGCCAGCAGCTGGCGCAGTTCATCGCGGTCATTGGCCTGTACCGGCGTCTGTTTCAATAACTCCACGGCATTGCTGAAGGTGGCAAACAACTGGCCGTCCAGATCATTGCGATCCGTCACCACAATCAAGGTTGGGTTGTTCATCGCCGGTTGCTGTAACAGCTTACCGGCATAGCAGCACATGGAGATGCTTTTGCCGGAGCCCTGGGTATGCCAGACCACACCGGCCTTTTTGCTGCCAGGCACCACCTCATCGGCATAGGTCGCCCGCTTTTCGGCGACCCCTTCAATCTCTTGTGCGGCAATCACCGTTGCCTTGACCGCCTCGCGTACCGCGTGGAACTGATGGTAACCGGCGATCTTTTTGATAATCGCCTCACCGTCTGTTTCAAACAGTACAAAATAGCGGATGTAATCCAGAAACAGTTCCCGGTCAAAGAAACCACGCACCAGTGTTTCCAGCTGCCACTCAAGCAGCGGCTTGTCGTCCTCATTCTTGATGGTCCGCCAGGGCATGAAGCGCTCCTGGTTGGCAGTGAGCGAGCCGACACGAGCGGTATAACCATCACTGACCACCAGCGCCTCATTGAAGATAAACAGGTCGCTGATCTCATCCTTATAGGTCTGCAACTGATTGAAGGCATCCCAGATGTCGGCGTTCTCGTCACTGGGGCTCTTTAGCTCCAATACCGCAAAGGGCAGACCATTGATAAAACAGATCACATCCGGGCGGCGCGGTTGTTTGGTGCCGCTGATGGTGAACTGATTGATGGCGACAAAGCGGTTATTGGTCAGCTGATCAAAATCGACCAGGAAGGCATGGTCGTTGTGCACCTCATCATCCTGCTTGTATTCGACAGGCACGCCTTCCAGTAGCAGGCGATGAAAGGCCCGGTTGTTGGTGACCAGATCCAGGCTTTCAACCTGCGATAGTTTGGAGACCACCTGATCGAAGCATTCATGCGGCAGGTGCGGGTTGATATGGGTAAACGCCACTTCCAGATCGTGCTTGAGCATCACCTGGGCATAGTCATCTCGCTGAGGATCAGTGCCATCCGGTGCAATGTCAGGTCCGTACAGCACATCCCAGCCGCCTTCACGGAACCAGTCCAAGCAGAGGTTTTCGAGTTCTTCTTCGTTCATTCTTTATTCATCCGCCTGTTGAGTGCTTCGTACATGCTCGGTTAACAGGTCGTTGCAGTGCAAAGAAGAGCCTGCGATATCCGGGTACAGGTTGGCATAGTGGATATTCATCCGCTTAAGCGCATTAATGCACCGCAAGCGATCCTGCTCATCTTCCATGGGAATATGAATCTTGAAGATGTACTCCTTCAGCACCTCGGCATCATCGATATTGATTTCGTTCTCACCTAGCGCATTGAGAATTTCCAGTTCCAGGCTGGTTTGGCCACTGGGTGAAAGCGTGAACAAACCATCCTGACTAATCAGCCGGTCATGGTCGCTGCTGAGCGGATTGACGAAAATATCGGTGGTGAGAAACTCGTCTAATTTGCTCTTATTGATATAAAACAACGCCCGGCTGTAGTTCTTCGGGCTTTCATCTTTCGGGTCGGGTTCATTGAAGGCAAAGAACATCGCCACAAAGGGTGAGCGCGACCAGTCGAGCAGCGGTGTCCATAAGCCGTAGTGCTGACCGAGAGACCAGACATCCTCATCGCTAGGCATCTGGGCAACCGGTATTTTGGTACGACCCCGGATGGAATATTTGAAGCTCTCCAGATGCTCCTGTGCCCACTCATCCTCGTAAACTCCCGTACCCGATAGCCTGGCTATGCTGGGGGTGAGCCCCCAATGAGAGTGGCGCTGACCTCTGAACAAGACCTGGTCGGTATGTTCAAACAAGGCATCCTCGTTGATGATCTCCACCAGATGCGACCAGCTCTTGACCCGTGTGGAGGGAATATTGCCATCCACATTGTCGCCATTGATTGCGAACTTTGGCCAGAGCGGGGAATTGAGGTGGTATTTTCTCCGCATACTAAGCCACTTCCGTGTTTGTTATGGGTAGGTCTCCGGAGAGGAGCTTAGGGAGGAGAGAATCGCGAGTCTCTGCTAGTGTGTTTGTTTCCAATCGTTGTTGAGTTTGTTTCTCAAGCAGAGAACCAATTAACTCAGTACCTTTCAATAAAATGTCGTCAGTAGGAATTGCGCACTTGGCACTTGCCAAATGCTCTCTTTTTATATGTCCCATTGTTACTGCTTTGTCGGCAGCAATGCGCTGGAACTCTGCAAGATGATGCTTAGTGAAATGGTGGTAGAACCATTTCGGGTACGTTTCTGATGTGACTTTGAATAAATGCTGGTTAAGCGCTGCTTTCCCTCCACACCAAATATCAACAACTAGAGAACCTGACCAAGAGAAAACAACATCCCCATCGTCGATAATGCACTCGGGCTTAATATCTGGTGATGCTTTCTCTTCAGCATCAGCAAAACCTTTTTTAAGCTGAGCAATTTTGACTACAGGCAAAAACTCATTCTCATTTTTTGGTCTGAATTTTTGAAGAGCCAGACCATTCTGGTAGTGAGCTATCTCGTCTAAAGGTAAGGTATCCCACCCCTCCGGAATTTCCCCCAACTCCGAATCAACCATCACCGATGGAAACAGCGCAGTGGTTTTGGCCAGTTCAGCGTAAGCGTCTGGTTGTTCGGCTTGCAGTTGTTTAAGGGCGGCTTCGTCTTTGGCGGAAATAGCCGACATAGCGGCAAGCTCGGCCTGTTCAGCTGTGCCGCCTGCTTCCAATACCGCCATCTTGGCCTTGACCGGTTCAAAATCCACAAACCAGCTTTTGAAAATGGCCTGGGCGATTTGTTCGAGGGTTTGGTTGGTTTGGTTGTTGAGCTTTATCTTTTCGTTAATCTCAAAAAATATTTTGGCAACATCGTCCTGTACTTTACGCTCTGGTAAAAAGAACTCGAACTGCCCTAATACTTTGGCATTTGCACCTGCTTGAGCAGAACCGCTTTTTGAACCAGCGACATAATCCCACCATCTTTGACCTCGCATTTGGAGCCAGACAAAATATGGATTTGCTAATTCGGGATTAATTCGGAATCTAATCAAATAAGAGGCAAATACGGCTTCTTCAGAGTAAGAGTATAAGTAGTTTTCGCCGGTACTGTTTCCCGTCCTGGCTACGACGACATCACCTGCATTGAGCTTGTTTTTCAAAAGTTTCTTAGCATCAATTTCGCAGTAGGGAACTTCATCCCAATCAACCACACCACCTTGAATATCCGTAATACGTAGAAACTTTGGACCAACCTTCTGAGCATTAGCACTGGCAGTGTATCCGTAAGAAACATCAGTACTTAAGTCCGCAAGTTTTACGTTTGTGTTCTCAAACGTCATAACCGATTCCTGCCAAGTTCTTCTTGATCTCACCTTCCAACCGATCCGACTCTTCAAACTGCGCTTTTAGTTGAGCGGTAAGGCGTGTCATCTTTTCGGCAAATGGCTCACTGTCTTCCTCCTGGTCTGCAGCACCCACATAGCGCCCTGGTGTTAGCACGAAGTCGTGTTTTTTTATGTCATCGAGCGATGCTGAATAACAAAAACCGGGAATGTCTTGATAAGGGGTCAGAGCTCCTTCGTTGGTCTGACCCCGTTCGAGATTCTCTTGCCAGGCATGGAAGGTGTCGGCGATTTTGGCGATGTCTTCCTGGGTGAAGTCACGCAGTACGCGGTCTTTCATATAGCCGAGGTTGCGGGCATCGATGAACAGGGTTTTGCCGCGCCGGTCGCTTTTCTTTTTGTCCAGCATCAGGCCATTGGCTTTGTCCTTGGTCAGGAACCAGATGCAGGCGGGTATTTGGGTGTTGGTGAACAGCTGCCCGGGCAAGGCCACCATGCACTCGACCAGATCGTTCTCAATCAACGCCTTGCGGATTTCCCCCTCGTTATTGGCATTGGAGCTCATCGAGCCGTTGGCAAGTAGCAGCGCCATGGAGCCCTGATCGTTGAGGTGGTGGAGCATGTGCTGTATCCAGCCAAAGTTGGCGTTACCTTGGGGTGGCGTGCCGTACTTCCAGCGCACGTCGCCTTCGAGCTTGGCGTGCCACCAGTCCTTGATGTTGAACGGCGGATTGGCCATGACATAGTCGGCGCGAAGATCCGGGTGCTGGTCATCCAGGAAACTGTCGGCGTTCTTTTTGCCGAAGTTGAAGTCGATGCCTCGGATGGCCATGTTCATCGCGGCCAGCTTCCAGGTGGTGGGGTTGCTCTCCTGGCCGTAAACGGAGATATGCTTTTTCTGATCGCTGGCCTTGTAGTGCTTCTCACCGGCATGGTTCTCAATGAACTTGTCATTAGAGACAAAGAAGCCACCGGCACCCATGGCCGGGTCATAGACGCGGCCGTTGTAGGGGGCGAGCATTTCGATAATCAGGGTTACGATGCTTTTAGGGGTGTAGTACTGGCCGCCCTGTTTACCTTCAGCTAGGGCGAATTGACCAAGAAAGTATTCGTAGACATGGCCCAAGATATCTTTACTGTGCAAATCTAGCGTTTGGCCGTTGTATTCGGGCTTACTAAAGCTGGTATCGGAGAATTTGTTGATCAGTTCCGATAAGTTGTGATTATCAACTTGGTACTGACTGACACGGGGTAAGATGCCTTTTAATTTGGGGTTGACCAATTTGTCGTCGATCTTGAAGTTTTCGATCTGCTCCAGCGCCTGGTCGATCAGCCATGAGATGGAGCGCAGCTTCACGTCGTCGTCATTATCGTCTTGCCAGATAACCGATCCGATGGGCAGCGCTGCGGCTTGCTTTAAGGTGTTCCAGCGGGAGCGAACCGGTACCCAGAATACGTTCTTCTCTTGGTAGTATTCGTGCAGCTCCAGCTCGGCATTGACGGCTTCCTCGTACTCCTCGTCGTTATCGTAGTCATCACGTGGCATGTAGTAGATGTTGTCGTCGCCATTGGCATCGGGGGCATCTTCGGTGAACAAGTGGCGCAACTCGGTTTGGCGCTCTTCAAAGGCATCCGAGACATACTTCAGGAAGATCAAACCCAGCACGACGTGCTTGTAGTTGGCCGCGTCCAGGTTATTGCGCAGCTTGTCGGCAGCCTTCCAGAGCTTGTCGTCGAGGGCTTTTAGGAATTCTTGTTCAGCAGTTTTCATAGGAGTTTCTCAGTGTGCTCGTCAGTTATTTAGCCTGATCCGTCTTCTGTTCTTGTTGGATGATCCAGCGGTCGATTTCACTTTTGCGAAACCGCCACGAGGCACCCACCTTGAATCCCGGGATCTTTCCATCAGCTGCCAGACGATAGGCCGTTTTCTCTGTTAATTTCAGATAACTGGCGACCTCTTTAATGGTCATAATCTCGCTAGTCATGGCATTCTCTAAATATAGGGACAGTGATGCTAATTTGAGAAAATACGGGAAAAATCGGTATCAATCAAGAAGAAAGGCGGGGGATGTCGGTAAAAAACCGATTTCAGAAGGGGTTTTGGGTGGAAGGCGAATAAGGGAGAGGATCGCCAAAAACCACTCAAGCCGGGCTTACTGGTCACCGCCAGCGACACCATATATATGTATATGGTGTCTGGAACGTGGAGCTATGCCTGACTGCTGTAAACCCGTGATTGGGTAGAATCGGCCAGGTGTTGCTCCTCGTAGGCAAGGATATCCTCCATTCGGTAGACCACACGACCACCGATTTTCAGGAAGGTTGGCCTCCAGCCAATGGAGCGCCAGCGCTCGAGAGTCCGCTGCGAGATGCCCCAGTAGTCAGCGAGTTGCTTCTGGTTGAGGTGGTTACAGGTAAATTGCGGGTGGTTCATGGCTTTGGCTCCTCTGCGTTGTTTTCGCCATGAACGCTTCCTGTTGCGCAGTTATCAAGTGAATAGTGCTGTTGACGGGTGATAGAGGCTGGTCAGTAGTGTATAGTCAGCATTATTCGGTTTGCGGTGCCTTTCCACCACCAACTTTCAAATATTATTCAATAAGTTGAAAGGGTTTTCTCTTCTGTTTTCTCCCTCATTGCATTTATCTAAAGTTTTTAAATTTTATTGTTACAGCTTGGTAGATTAAGTGGCATTTCCTGCTTTTTTTCGCGGTGTTTCTCTCCAAAAAGATTTGCATGTGTTGCAAGAGCCCTGGGGCTTGAAAATATTATATAAGGCCCCCATATAGCGTTTTATCGATTTTTTTGATTTAAAAAAAAGGTATTTAAATGAGTGAAACAATAGAAAAGAATGAAAAGCAAACACTGGGTTTTGAGGCGGAAACTAAACAAGTTTTAGATTTAGTGATCAACTCACTGTATAGCAATAAAGAAATTTTTGTCCGTGAGTTAGTGTCAAATGCTTCAGATGCTGCAGATAAATTACGCTTTGCCGCATTATCGGATGAAGCCTTGTACGAAGGGGATGGTGAGCTGAAAGTTCGTCTGACAGTTGATAAAGAAGCGCGTACCTTGACGATTTCGGATAATGGGATTGGTATGACTGTGGATGAGGTTAAGCAAAACCTGGGTACGATTGCTCATTCGGGTACTAAAAAGTTTTTTGAATCACTAACGGGTGATGAAAGTAAAGACAGCCAAATGATTGGGCAATTTGGTGTGGGTTTTTATTCCGGTTTTATTGTTGCCGACAAAGTGACTGTACAGACACGTAAAGCAGGAGAAGAGAAGGAATCAGGCGTTAAATGGGAGTCTGCAGGCGAAGGTGAATACAGTATCGAGCCCATCGAAAAGCTAACACGTGGCACCGACATTATTCTGCATTTAAAAGAAGGCGAAGACGAGTTCTTAGAGAGTTATCGTCTGCAAGGAATTATTCATAAGTTTTCTGAGCATTTGGATATTCCAATTGTGATGAAAAACGAAAATAAAGTGGATAGTGAGGGTGAAGAAAAAGCAGACGAGCCGGATGAAATTACGGTTAATAGTGCGACGGCTTTGTGGACAAAAGCAAAAAATGAATTAACAGAAGACGACTATAACGATTTTTATAAACAAACACTGCATGATTACCAAGATCCACTGGCTTATACGCACAGCAAAGTGGAAGGGAATAATGAATACACTTTATTGCTGTACGTGCCTTCTAAAGCCCCCTTTGATATGTGGGATAGAGAAGCAACCAGTGGTGTAAAGCTCTACGTAAAACGTACTTTCATCATGGAAGGTGGTGAATTAATGCCACGTTATTTGCGTTTTGTTAAAGGTATTATTGACTCTGATAGCTTGCCTTTAAACGTATCACGTGAATTGTTGCAACAAAGCAAACAAATCGATGTTTTAAAGGCCGGAGCGGTTAAAAAAATTCTCTCTCTAATTGAAGGCTTGTCTAAAAAAGACCCTGAAAAATTTGACACTTTTTGGGCCGAGTTTGGGCCTGTTTTAAAAGAAGGCCCCATCGAAGATTTCAAAAATAAAGATCGAATTGCAAAACTGTTACGGTTTGCCTCAACCAAAACCGATGGTCAGCAAACAGTGACGTTGGCATCATATATTGAGAATATGCAAGAAGGGCAAGATAAAATCTATTATCTAACCGGTAGCGCTTATGCCACTGTTAAAAACAGTCCGCATCTTGAAGTGTTTAAAAAGAAAGGGATTGAAGTGTTGTTATTAACTGATCATGTCGATGAATGGTTAGTGCAGCATATGCCTGAGTTTGATGGTAAATCTTTACAATCTGTCGCTAAGGGCGATCTTGATTTGGATACAGGCGACAAGGGTGAGGTTGATAAAAAAGCTGAAGATAAGAAAGATGATGAGTCACTCAATAGCGTGATTGAACAGATTAAAAAAACGCTAGATGAAAAAGTTAAAGAGGTTCGTGTCAGTTCAAGGCTAACAGACTCCCCCGCTTGTTTAGTAGCAGATGAGCACGAAATGGGTGCACATATGGAACGGATAATGAAAGCCGCCGGTCAGGAAATGCCGGCCAGCACCCCTATTTTTGAAATAAATGCTGATCATGCGCTCATTCAACGTTTAAAAGATGAAACAGATGATGATCGTTTTGCTGATTTATCTCACTTGTTATTTGAGCAGGCTTTATTGAGCGAAGGTGGGCAGCTAGAAGACCCGGCGACCTTTGTTCATCGCCTAAATAAACTGTTGCAGTCTTTATTATAACAGCGGACTTTTAGCGCGATTCAAATCCTATAAAGGCGGCCAATGGCCGCCTTTATTGTGTAAGAGGTGATTGATAAAGATATTAAAATTAAAACCTTAAGTACACGTTGAGCCCAGGGTTTTGATAATGATGGCGCTTCGCCGAACGGTAAATTTGTTGGGCTAAATAAATGTCATTTAACAGTTGAGCATGGTGGTTTTTATAATAAGAATGCCGGGGACGGTTATACCCATAAGAGTGATGCTTGGGCTGGTAGTGATATGTTGAATAACCGGAAGAATGGTGCTTTTTCAAATGTTTCTTTATGTGCCCTTTTTGATGAGAGGCATGATGATTTGAATGTCGCTTTTTCGTTGAGCCAACAGACCGGTGGCTCTGATGATATGAATAGTGAGGGTGATGTTGATAGCCATGAGAGTGGTGATAGTGGCGGCCATCAGCAAAAGCGACTGAGCTCATCATGAGGAGAGAACAAAAAACAACGCTGGTTAGTATGTTGAGTCTTTTCATCATCTTATCCTTAACTGCATTAGCAGTTCTTTATAAAGTGCAGTTAAAGGATAAGACAGAGTGATGAATTTAAACTGAACGCCGTTGATAAAAATTGAAAAGGGCGTGTAAGACCTTTTAAGGTAATTGAACCGGTACGCTGGGTGCCCAGTGATCTGCTTTATGCTCAGCAACAACAGTGGTGTAGACGCCCCCCCTGACATTAAATTCAGCCGATAGGCGCATAAACCTTGGTTGACAGGCTTTAACCAGATCGTCTAGTATGGAATTGGTGACGGCTTCATGAAAAGCCCCTTTATCCCGGTAAGACCAAATATAAAGTTTAAACGATTTTAATTCGATACAGCTTTCGTTAGGCACATACTCAAGTGTCAATGTTGCAAAATCAGGTTGACCTGTTTTTGGACATAAACAAGTAAATTCAGGCGTATCAATGCGAATCGTGTAGTCCCGTTCAACGTTGGGATTAGGGAAAGTTTCTAAGTCGGTATTGGGTTGTGTGCTCATTAAAAATATCACTGGTTTGTTTTAAAAATGGCATTTTACAATGAATCTAAAAAGAAGGGGTTTAATCCCCTTTTTTAACGGATAATTTCTTGGTTGGCTTTGTGAAAAAAGCACAATCATGTATTGTTAGCGGATGCGTTTGGAAAAAATAAAATTAGCCGGTTTTAAGTCATTTGTTGACCCAACAAGTATACCTTTTTCGAGTGATTTGATCGGTATTGTTGGGCCAAATGGTTGTGGCAAATCCAATGTGATTGACGCGGTCAGGTGGGTGCTGGGAGAAAGCTCGGCTAAACACTTGCGAGGCGACCAAATGGCAGATGTTATTTTTAATGGGTCAACGACACGAAAACCAGTTGGGCAAGCCTTTGTGGAGCTTGTTTTTGATAACACTGATGCAACAATTACCGGCGAATTTGCAAGTTACCGACAAATATCGTTAAAGCGACAAGTGAATAGAGAAGGGCAATCGGTTTATTTCTTAAATGGCACACGATGTCGACGAAAAGACATTACCGATTTGTTTCTTGGGACGGGGCTTGGGCCACGCAGTTATGCGATTATTGAGCAAGGAACCATCTCTCGCTTAATTGAAGCAAAACCTGATGAACTGCGTGTTTTTCTTGAAGAAGCCGCGGGTATTTCCAAGTATAAAGAGCGCCGACGTGATACTGAGAATCGGATGCGTCGCACAAGAGAGAATTTAGAAAGAATTGCTGATTTATGTGAGGAAATTGAGAAACAATGTCGGCACTTAAAGCGCCAAGCAAGTACCGCTGAACGTTATAAATTACTTAAAGAGGAAGAACGACAATTAAAGGCCCAGTTATTAGCATTGCGCTGGCGTGCATTAAATGATCAAGACGAGAAGCAGCGTAACGCCATCAATGTACTAGAAATAAAAGCAGAAGAAACGATAGCTGAACAACGTGATCTTGAAAAAAATATCGAACGACAGCGTGTTCAGCAGCACGCGCAGCAGAGCTCATTAGCTGAAATCCAAGCCGAATTTTACAAACTCGGTTCCGACATAGCAAAGATGGAGCAAGAACTTCAGCATGATCAACAATTAAAACAACAGCTTCAGACTGAGCTGACCCATTTGAAATCAACGCTTAGCACCTCTGAACAGGCGTTGACGAGTGAAGAAAGAAAAATAAATGAAATTGTTGAATCAATTAGCAGCAGTGAACGATTGCTTGCTGATGCAAAGCAACAAGAAGAAAAAGCTGCTGAAGTGCTTGTTGATGTAGAGCAAGCAATGAATCAATGGCAAAACGCTTGGGATGATTTTACTTACCAAGTAGCCGAACCCAAGCGAAAGATAGATGTTGAGAAAACAAAAATAGATCAGTTAGAAAATCAGTTGTTGCAATCTAATAAACGATTGGCGATGGCAAAAGATGAACAAGAAAGCTTGCAACAGACACTGAGAGCTAATGATTTATCGGCTCTTCAAAAACAACTCGCTTCGCTTGAGGTGCAACAACAAAAAGATCAGGCGTTACTGAATGAAAATCAGCAAAAGAAAGTACGTTCGCAACAACGGGTTTATGACGCGAATGATCAATTAGCTCAACTGCGTGCAGAGCATTCTCAATTAGCGGGCAGACTTGAATCTGTTATGGTGTTGCAGCAGTCAAACGCCGGGAAGGCCGATACATCGCTTGTTGAATGGCTTGATAAAATGGGGTTGGCAAATGCCTCGAAACTCATTGAGAAAATTGAGGTGGCGCCTGGCTGGGAAAAAGCCGTAGAAACGGTTTTAGGTGCCAGGCTTCATGCAATTTGTATTGATGATATGGACGCTATTGTTAACACTGACAAGGACTACCCTGTTGGTAACTTGACGTTATTCTCCGCCGCTGATACTTCTCGAACGCCTCCTGCTAAAACCTCTTTGGCCAGCCTGATATCTTCTGATTTACCGACCATGATCATGCTTAAAAACGTTCACTTTGCCGACACGATAGAGCAGGCAAAAAACTTGATCGCTTCATTAGAAGAGCATGAGTCAGTGATTACTAAAGCAGGGGTTTGGTTGCATGCGGATAGCATCGGTTTCCAACACCAAGAGGAAAATGACAGTGCCTTAGTGCTTGAAAAAGAGAAAAAGGATTTAACGAAAAAATTGCAGCAAACGTCATTAAAAATCTCTCAAAAAGAACACGCATTAGAGAAAGCACGTGACGAATTATCTCAATTGGAAACGTTGGTGGTTGAGTTGCGACAACAAGAAAGTGCAGCGGTTAAGCAAGTATCTCAATTAGCGATGCAATTAAATGATCAACGTTCAAAATGTGAAGCAGCTCAACAGCGGTTACTGCAAATAGAAGTGGATATTAAGCAAATAATAAAAAATCAGGCGGCAAATGAAGCCAATTTGGAAGACAGTCAACAGGCGCTGACGACGGCTAAAGAGCAATCAGTGATTATCGAATCCCAGCGAGATGCCCTACAACAAGAACGCTCGACAAAAAAAACGGCACTTGAGGAAGCAAGACGTGATAGTCATCGCACTCGTGAATCGATGCACGGCTTAATGTTGAAAGTTGAAGCGCAACGCTCGTCACAAGCGTTAAAGAATCAAAATCTAACGGTTATAAAAGGGCAGATTGAAGAGGCATCGGCGAAAATTCTTGAACTGGAGGCTCAATTAAGAACCCGTGATGAGCCTTTAGATGAGAAGAAAAAAACCCTGGAGGGATTGCTCGACAGTCGCGTGGAAATTGAAAAAAGTCTGACAGAAAAAAGGGTGGCGACAGAAAAGACGGATCAACAGATCAGGACATTAGAGACAAAACGACATCAGCTTGAACAGCAAGTTCAGCAAGCAAGAGAAAATGCTTCACAAGCGAAAATTGAACATCAAGAGGTGACGGTGCGTAAGCAAACCTTGGTGGAGCAATTGCAGGATTCCGGTGTCGAGTTAGTCGAAACGCTGAGCAATTTACCTGATGATGCACAAGACGCTCAATGGCAAGAGCAAGTTAATAATCTGACTGAAAAAATTCATCATCTAGGGCCGATCAATCTCACAGCAATAGAAGAGTATGAAACACAATCGGAAAGGAAGCGGTATTTAGAGAGTCAGCAACTGGATTTGACCGAATCTTTAAAAACGCTCGAGGCGGCAATAGAGAAAATCGATAAAGAAAGTAGAAGCTTATTTAAAGAAACGTTTGATAAAGTAAACAGCGGTTTTGAAAAACGGTTTCCCAAGCTGTTTGGCGGGGGGCACGCCTACTTGCAACAAACGGGGGAAGATTTGCTTGAAACCGGTGTGACCGTCATGGCAAGACCTCCTGGAAAGCGTAATAGTTCAATTCACTTGTTGTCGGGTGGGGAAAAAGCCTTAACCGCGGTTGCCTTGGTGTTCTCAATATTCGACCTTAATCCGTCGCCTTTTTGTATGTTAGATGAAGTGGATGCGCCGCTGGATGAGGCGAATGTTGGACGGTTTGGCGAATTAGTGAAAGAAATGTCAGAAAACGTTCAAATGATTTTGATTACGCACAACAAGGCGACCATGGAAATATCACGTCAATTGGCGGGTGTCACCATGAAAGAGCCGGGTGTGTCCAGATTAGTGGCGGTTGATCTGGATGAGGCTGCTAAAATGGCTGCAAGTTGATGCATGATTAATATGACTGTTAGGAAGAGGAAATGGAAGAAAATTCGTTAAGGTTAATATTGCTGATTGTGGGTGTTTTTATACTCTTGGGTATTTATTACTACGATGTGTTGCAAAAGAAAAAAGCTATTCAGGAGGATGATTTTGAGCATTCGCTGAACAGACGAGTTGACCCTGTGGTAGAGACTGATTCAGATTTTTCCGCCGTTTACGAGGAGCAGCAAATTCAAACAGTTGCAGAAGACACGACGCAGAAAGAGCCGAAGGAATCAGATTTTACGCCGGCGTTAGACGATGACGATGTGCCTGTTGCCGAACAGATACCGGTTGTCCAGTTGGCGGTGTTGCCCATTCAAGGTCAGGTTCTGGCTGGAAAAGATCTGTTAGAGGCCTTTACACAGTTAAATCTTGAGTTTGGTGATATGGGCATTTTCCATCGTTACGAGCGTTATAACGGGGTTGAAACTCAGCAGTTTCATGTTGCGAATATCTTGGAGCCCGGCACATTCCCAGTGGGGAGCATGAATGATTTTGAATCAACAGGTATCGTCTTGTTTTTTCAAGCAAGCGACATGGCTAATCCTGAGGAGGCATTTGAAAACATGCTGGACGTAGCGCGGCAATTAAGTCAGTGCCTTAAAGCAAAGTTAGTGGATGCTGAAATGAACGAGTTAGTGCCTGAAAAAATCGTCGAGATTCAATCTCGATTAGCCCCTTTTTCACCACGATGACGGCCAGTGAAGCTGTTGTACAGCGTATTCAGATGTTACGTGAAGAAATTAACCAGCATAACCGGAGCTACTATCAATACGATGCGCCGAAAATTCCCGATGCCGATTATGATGCGCTGATGCGCGAACTGCAATTGCTTGAGACTGAAAACCCAGAACTCATCAGTCCTCATTCACCAACACAACGTGTCGGGTCAGAACCACTGAGTTCATTTCAACAGGTTGAGCATCAGCAGCCAATGTTGTCATTGGATAATGCATTTAACGACGAAGAATTTGAAGCATTTGATAAACGCGTGAGAGATCGACTGGCGATACGGGATGATGTTGAATACCTTGTAGAGCCGAAGCTTGATGGGTTGGCAATTTCACTATTGTATGAACAGGGTGTATTGGTCCGTGCAGCGACCAGAGGGGATGGTAAAAAAGGTGAAGAGGTGACTGAGAATGTTAAAACGATCGGCGCCATACCCCTTGAACTGACAGGTCAGAACTTGCCTGAAACGATAGAAATAAGGGGGGAGGTGTTTATGCCTTTGCCCGGTTTTCAAAAACATAACCAGCAGGCGTTGGCGTTAGGGGAAAAACCGTTTGCAAACCCAAGAAATGCAGCGGCAGGAAGTTTAAGGCAGCTGGATTCAAAAATCACGGCGAAACGGCCACTGGCTTTTTACAGTTATGGTATGGGTCTTGTTGAGGGTGAACATTTGCCAGCAACACAAAAAGAATTGTTCACCGTGCTGGCTCAATGGGGATTGCCGGTTTGTGATCAGGTGACTGTTGCGTCCGGTATTGCACAGTGCCATCAGGCTTATCAGCAGTTGGAAAAAAAACGTGCCTTACTGCCCTATGAGATTGACGGTGTGGTGTTTAAAGTAAATGACTTCGCCTTACAAGAAAGGCTAGGTTTTGTTTCACGAGCACCTCGGTGGGCCATTGCTCGTAAGTTTCCGGCTCAAGAAAAAATGACCGAAGTGAAGGCGATTGATGTGCAAGTAGGGCGCACAGGTGCTATTACGCCTGTTGCGCGTTTAGCGCCTGTTTTTGTGGGCGGTGTTACCGTGACCAATGTGACGCTTCATAATGAAGATGAAATGCACAGAAAAGATGTGCGGGTGGGTGATACGGTGATCGTCAGGCGTGCAGGTGATGTTATCCCTGAAATCGTCTCGGTTGTTCAGGGTAAAAGAAAAAATGAAGCAAAGGTTTTTCAAATGCCCACGCATTGCCCGGTTTGTGGCTCCAAACTCGAGCGAACAGAGGGTGAAGCGGTCATTCGATGCCCAGCAGGGTTATTTTGTCGCGCACAGATAAAAGAATCGATCAAACATTTTTCATCCCGCAAGGCAATGGATATAGACGGCCTAGGGGATAAGATTGTTGAGCAAGTGGTTAGTCTGGCATTAGTGAAGACGCCAGCCGATTTGTATTATCTAACGCAAGAGCAATGGTCAGGCTTGGACCGAATGGCTGAGAAATCGGCCAATAATATTTTAGCAGCGCTTGAGAAAAGTAAATCCACAACCTTGGCAAAATTTTTATACGCATTGGGTATCCGAGAGGTGGGCGAAGTTACAGCAGCTAGTTTAGCAGCTCATTTTGGCCAACTGGATGCGATTCAACGAGCATCAGTTAACGATTTGGAAGAAGTGCCAGATGTGGGCCCTATTGTTGCTCAGCATATTGTGGCTTTTTTTGAGTTGGAGCATAACCGTAGCGTTATTTCGGCTTTGCAAGCGGTCGGTATTCATTGGCCGAATGTAGAAACCGCTGCTCAAGCGGATCGGCCCTTGAAAGGTAAGGTTTTCGTTTTGACGGGAACGTTACCCACAATGACGCGAGATGAGGCTAAAGAAGCGCTGGAGGAATTAGGTGCAAAGGTCACAGGGAGTGTCTCTAAAAAAACTGATTTTGTAGTGGCTGGAGAAGCGGCCGGGTCAAAATTGAAAAAAGCGCTGACATTAGGGGTTGAGGTTTTGTCAGAAGAGGGGTTAATAAAGCTGATGTCTGAGGCTTCAAGGGCATTATAAACAGAATGAATGACGATCTAGAAACACAAGTCTGCGTGCTACAAAGCCACTTGGATGGCATGATTTCTCGAGCCCAAAAAAACGAAGAGATGCTACAGCAGTTCCAAGACCTGGAGATGCGTTTGCTATCATTGAATTCTCTGCGTGAATTAATTGAACATATCAATGACGATGCCAAGCGGGTTTTTAATCTTGATTCTTTGTCGGTGGTGCTAGGCGATGAAAAGGCAGAGATACGGCAATTTCTTGTAGAAGATGGGTTTCGCTTTAAGCGTTATCAAAGTTTGATGTTATTAGCGAATACGTCGCTGTTTAAAGAAAAAATCGGTCTGTCTCATCGAGTTCATTTGGGTGAAGCTTCAAGCGTTTTGGTAAAGAACTTTTGGCCTGAGAATCAAAAAACACCCAAAACAGTAGCCCTTATTCCTTTGGTGCGGCGTGGTGTTTATCTAGGTTGTATGGTCTTCGGCAGTGATGATGAAGCTCGTTTTCAGTTTGATTTGTCAACGTATTTTTTGGAGCGGTTGGGTAAAGTGCTGAGCGTGTGTGTGGAAAACACGTTGAATTACGAACAACTTCGCCGTAGCAGCCTTTTTGATACGTTAACAGGCGTTAACAATCGTCGGTTTTTTGAACAGAGGATAGATGAGGAAATTATGCGTTCAATAAGAACGGGTGATTGTTTGTCGTGTTTGTTTATTGATATAGATTTTTTCAAAAAAGTAAATGATACCTTTGGTCATCAAGTGGGTGATATGGTCCTACGCCATGTGGCAGAAATATTACGAAGTCAGTTGAGAAGTAATGATATTCTCGCGCGTTATGGAGGCGAGGAATTTGTCGTGATTTTGCCTACTGCTGAAGAAAAAAAGGGTGTCGAGGTGGCTGAAAGGATGCGTCAGGCGGTTGCAGCGGCCCAACTTGAAGTGGTAGATAAAGAGCCGGTGCAGTTGACAGTCTCTATCGGCGTGTCGACTTTTGTTGTTGAGGAGTCAAATACTTCTGATACCCTGGATCGTACCGCCTTGATTGGGTTAGCTGATAAGGCGTTGTACCAGGCAAAAAAATCAGGACGCAATTGTGTTAAAGGAGGCGGAAAAGTCAGGAGTCAGCCAAGTCGTTCAAAAAAGGCCGGTTAGGGCCAGAAATCTTACTTCAACAGCTCTCCCCCAATTTTTATTTTCATTGTCGGTGTTTATCTTGTGTCAAGTATTACGACAGCTGTGCTTTGTTGAGTGAGAGGAAACAAAGTTCTCAGAGGCTGTGATTTTCGGGTATAATTTCCACTTTGTTTTCCATGATTTTTTAGGCGAGAAAATAGCGGCTTAAAGCTTGATTATTATTCGCTTACCTTAATGATTTGTTTGAACTATTTGGCGTCCTAGGAGATACCAGTATATGTCTGAAATGGTAAAAGAAACGATTCCTGTCAACATTGAAGATGAGATGCGGCAGTCTTATTTAGACTACGCTATGAGTGTTATTGTTGGTCGTGCGTTGCCGGATGTAAGAGATGGCTTGAAGCCGGTTCACCGTCGTGTTCTATTTGCCATGAATGTGCTCAATAATGACTGGAATAAGCCGTATAAAAAGTCTGCGCGTATTGTGGGTGACGTCATTGGTAAATATCACCCGCATGGTGATACGGCTGTTTACGATACCATCGTTCGTATGGCGCAACCTTTTTCTATGCGTCATATGCTGGTAGATGGTCAAGGTAACTTTGGATCAGTTGATGGTGACTCGGCTGCGGCGATGCGTTATACCGAGATTAGAATGTCAAAGTTATCGCATGAAATGTTGGCTGATCTGGATAAAGAAACCGTCGATTTTAGTGCAAACTATGATGAATCTGAACACGAGCCCACCGTCTTACCTGCCCGAGTGCCTTTGTTGCTGGTGAATGGCTCTTCGGGTATAGCCGTGGGCATGGCGACTAATATTCCACCGCATAACCTGGCTGAGGTGACGTCGGCTTGCCTGCGCTTAATTGAAGATCCTGAAACCACCATTGAGCAGCTGATGGAGTGTATTCCGGGGCCTGATTTTCCAACAGCGGGCCTAATTAACGGGGCGACAGGCATTCGAGAAGCCTATGAAACAGGCCGGGGGAAGATCTATTTGCGTGCCCGTTATCACGTCGAAGGTGATGAAAGCCCTAACAGTAAATTATCAATCGTCGTGACAGAGCTGCCGTATCAGGTTAACAAAGCGCGGTTGATGGAAAAAATTGCTCATTTGGTTAAAGAAGGTAAGTTAGAAGGTATTTCAGGGTTGCGTGACGAGTCTGATAAAGAAGGGATGCGCATGGTGATTGAGTTGAAGCGCGGTGAAGTGCCTGAAGTCATTATTAATAACCTGTATCAGCATACTCAGTTGCAAAACGTGTTTGGCATTAATATGGTGGCGTTAATTGATGGCCGCCCCAAATGTCTGAACCTTAAACAAGTACTTAATGCGTTTATAGATCACCGAAGGGAAGTGGTCACACGCAGAACCCTGTATGACTTGCGTAAAGCACGCGAAAGGGCCCACATATTGGAAGGCTTGGCGGTAGCCTTGTCTAATATTGATGAAATGATAGCCATGATTAAGGCGGCTAAAACGCCTGCCGACGCTAAAGTCGATTTGTTGGCGGCCTCATGGCAACCTGGCTTGGTTTCCGAGTTACTTTCTAAGGCAGACTCAAGCCGTTCTCGCCCAGATAAGTTAGAAGAAAAATACGGTCTGGTGAGTGGTGCTTATCATCTATCACCGGCGCAAGCTCAAGCCATTCTTGAACTTCGTTTGCACCGATTGACCGGGTTGGAGCAAGATAAAATTCTGCAAGAATACAAGGAGCTTTTGTTTGTTATAGACGATTTGCTTGATATTTTAGCCAGCCATCAGCGTTTAATGTCTGTGATCAGTGATGAATTAAAACAACTGATCGAGGAATATAAAGAAGATCGCCGGACAGAAATAGTTGATAAGTTTTTAAATCTAACGGCTGAAGATTTAATTACAGAAGAAGATATGGTGGTGACCTTATCACACGAAGGTTATGTAAAATCACAACCCCTAACATCGTATACGGCGCAACGCAGAGGTGGTAAGGGTAAAACAGCGGCCAATACAAAAAATGAAGACTTCATTGATAAGTTATTCATTGCAAATACCCATGACACCGTTTTATGTTTTTCCAGCAAAGGAAAAGTGTATTGGCTACGGGTGTTTAACCTGCCGGTTGCCAGTCGAATTGCCAGAGGTAAGCCGATTGTGAACTTGTTGCCACTGGAAAGTGATGAGCGAATAAATGCTATTTTACCAATTCGCGAGTTTAACGACGATGAATTCATCTTTATGGCAACAGAGTCAGGAACGGTTAAAAAGACACGTATAAAAGAGTTTGAAAAGCCACGTGCAAACGGCAAAATAGCTATCGATTTACGAGATGACGATACGTTGGTTGGTGTTGCGGTAACAGATGGCCAGAAAGACGTTATGTTGTTTGCAAGTTCAGGAAAAGTTGCTAGTTTTCAAGAAGCGGATGTGAGAGTGATGGGGCGTACCGCCGGAGGTGTGCGTGGTATGCGTATAAAAGAAGATGAGCGGATCATTTCTTTGATTATTGCTGAGCCCGGTACCGTCCTGACATTGACGGAAAATGGCTACGGCAAACGGACAAAAATTGACGAATACCCCATTCATAAACGTGGTGGACAAGGTGTCATTGCGATGCAAACCAGTGAGCGTAACGGTGCGTTAGTTGGTGCGGTACTTGTGGACGAAACCGATGAGCTGATGTTGATCACTGATGGCGGTACGTTAGTGAGAACGCGAACACATGAAATATCAATTTTAGGAAGAAATACGCAAGGTGTTCGTGTTATACGCCCCGCTGAGGGTGAAAAAGTGATTGGCTTAGACCGTATTGCAAATTTAGATGATGAATCAGTGGATGAAATTGATGCCTCATCGGATGAAGAAATAACTGATTAATAGTTTTAAGGAGAGCGAGATGTCGCGCGTATTTAATTTTAGTGCTGGCCCGGCTGCGGTGCCAGTTGAGGTATTGAAAAAAGCTCAAGACGAAATGCTTGAATGGCAGGGTTCAGGAATGTCGGTGATGGAAATGAGTCATCGTGGGAAAGAGTTTATTTCTATAGCAGAAAAGGCCGAAGCTGATGTCAGGGAATTAATGAATATTCCTGATAATTACAAAGTGTTGTTTTTGCAAGGTGGTGCAACGACACAATTTTCCATGGTGCCCATGAATTTGCTGCGAGGCAAAGAGAAGACTTGCTACGTTAATACGGGGGCTTGGTCTAAAAAAGCGATTAAAGAAGCGAAAATTCACAGCAATGTGCAGGTTTCGGCAACGGCCGAAGACACAGGGTTTACATCAATCCCTGCTATAGATAGTTGGGATATTGATCAAAATGCAGCTTATTTACACTACACCAGTAATGAAACGATAGGCGGTGTTGAATTCCAGTCTATTCCCGATGTTGGCGATATGGATTTAGTGGCAGATATGTCATCAAATATCTTATCCAGAGCAATAGATGTCAGTAAATTTGGCGTTATTTATGCGGGTGGCCAAAAAAACATGGGGCCATCAGGTATCGCGCTAACCATCGTACGAGAAGATTTGATTGGTTATGCAAAAGAGGGCTCGCCGTCGATGATGGACTATAAGAACCATGCAGATGCTGGTTCTATGTTTAATACACCCGCAACGTACAGTTGGTACTTAATGGGGCTCGTGTTTGAGTGGCTTAAAGAACAAGGCGGTGTGGCAGCCATCGAGGCGCGAAATATTCGCAAGGCCGAAAAATTATATAACGTGATTGATGCGTCAGATTTTTATGCGAACCCTGTAGAATTGACGTCCCGTTCTAGAATGAATATTCCGTTTACGTTAGCTAACCCGGAATTGGATGCTTTGTTTTTGAGTGAAGCAAAAGCAGCTGGCCTGGAAACGCTGAAAGGCCACCGTTCTGTCGGCGGCATGCGTGCGAGCATATATAATGCCATGCCGGAAGCAGGCGTGGATGCGCTGATCAGTATGATGTCAGAATTTGAAAGAACAAAAGCGTAGATAAGCAGTTAATAATTAATAGGGTATTGAACATGTATAAAATACAAACATTAAATAATATTTCCGTGAAAGGTCTTGATAAGTTTTCAAGAGAGAAATATGAAGTCGCGTCGGAAATGCAGCATCCAGATGCTTATATGCTCCGTTCTTTTAAACTTCATGACGTAGAAATACCAGAGAGTGTCTTAGCAATCGGTCGAGCCGGCGCAGGTGTCAATAATATTCCCGTCGAAAAAATGAGCGCCTTAGGCGTGCCTGTTTTTAATGCACCTGGTGCAAATGCTAACGCGGTAAAAGAGCTGGTTGTCACCGGTATGCTGCTGGGTTGCCGCAATATTTGTCAGGCTTGGGAATGTGCAAAAAACCTTGAAGGTGATGATGAGTCTATCAGTAAAGAAGTCGAACAAGTTAAGAAAAACTATGTTGGTTTTGAATTACCAGGGCGAACATTGGGCGTCATCGGCCTTGGTGCGATAGGGACTTCCGTGGCGAATACGGCTCAAGATTTGGGCATGAATGTTGTTGGTTTTGATCCTGCTATTACGGTTGAACGAGCATGGCAACTCTCATCATCTATCGAATCAGCCAATACGGTTGATGAGTTATTGGCTAAATCTGATTTTGTAACCATCCATGTGCCGTTTAATGAAGGAACAAAAGATCTAATCAACGCCCACCGTATCAATACAATGAATGACAACGCGATTATTTTAAACTTCTCGCGGAATGGTATTGTGAATGATGAGGATGTAGTCGCTGCGTTAGATGAGGGTAAACTCTACGCGTATATTTGTGATTTCCCTAGTAACTTGTTGAAAAACCACCCACGTGTGATTACCTTGCCGCACTTAGGCGCCTCAACGGCGGAAGCGGAAGAAAATTGTGCGATCATGATTGCAGATCAATTACAAGATTTTCTGGAAAATGGAAATATAAAAAATTCAGTTAATTTTCCTAAAGTGAAAATGCCAAGAGTGGGTGGGTACCGTATGGCTATTGCTAATTCAAATGTGCCAAACATGGTGGGGCAAATTTCAAGTATTTTAGCGGAAACAGGCCATAACATATTGGATTTAATAAATAAATCCAGAGGTGATTTGGCGTATACATTACTGGATGTTGATACGGAAATTACCGAGGATGTAGTAGAGCAGATTAAAGCGATTGATGGCGTTTTATCTGTTCGCACAATTTAAGGAATTTTCATGAGTGTTAATGATCCATTATCTGAATTACGGAAGGCTATCGATGCATTAGATAGCCAATTATTAACACTTTTTAATCAACGGGCGAACTTAGCTAAAGAAGTCGCCACTGTAAAAATGCAAGAAGGCGAGTCGGTTGATTTTTATCGGCCTGATCGTGAGGCCTCTGTTTTAAGGCGAGTAAAAGAGCAAAACCCTGGCCCGCTAAAAGACGAGCATGTTGCACGAATTTACCGTGAACTGATGTCCGCTTGTTTGGCATTAGAAAAACCCCTGACAATTGCTTACCTTGGGCCATCGGGAACATTTACTCAAGAAGCGGCGCTTAAACATTTTGGTCATGCTGTTAAGACGATAGAGGCCATTAGCATCGCGGATATTTTTCGTGCAGTTGAAAACGGAGAAGCCCATTATGGTGTTGTTCCGGTGGAGAACTCGACCGAAGGTGTTGTCAATCATACGCTAGACACGTTTATGGACTCCTCTTTGCAAATATGTGGTGAAGTGGCACTGAGGATACATCATCATCTATTAACAAAGTCAAATTCCTTAGATGAGATAAACGTCATCTATTCGCATCAACAATCGCTAGGGCAGTGTCGACAATGGCTTATGTCGCATCTGCCGAATGTTGAAACTGTTGCGGTAAGCAGCAATGCAGAGGCAGCGAGACTAGCGGGCGAGGAGGGTGCAGCGGCTATTGCTGGAGAAGTGGCCTCTGAGATTTATGATTTAAAGATATTGGCTGCTAATATCGAAGATGAAGCCAACAATACAACACGTTTTTTGGTTATTGGGCAGCAAAAAGTGCCACCCAGTGGTGTAGATAAAACGAGCATGATGATTTCGACCAAAAATATTGCCGGTGCCTTGCAAAGTGTCTTAGCCCCTTTTGCTTATGCGGGAATTAGCTTAAACAAGATAGAATCCAGGCCCTCCAGGTTAGTCGCTTGGGATTATGTTTTTTTTGTAGATATTGATGGTCACCAAGATGATGAAAAAGTCGCTGCCGTCTTGCAAGATTTATTGCCCAATGTGAATTTATTAAAAGTGCTCGGTTCCTACCCTAAAGCAGTAATATAACAATAAGACAGCAGGCTTTCCCCGCGAAATATTAATTAATATGGCATCAAAAAATCTATTTTGTGATTTGGCATTCGAGCCAATTAACGGATTATTTCCTTACCAGCCAGGCAAACCCATTGATGAATTACAAAGGGAGCTGGGGCTGAAGGACGTTGTTAAACTGGCCTCAAATGAAAATCCATTAGGCCCAAGTGAATCGGTAAAAAAAAGGATACAGCAGTCGTTAGATGACCTGTCTCTTTATCCCGATGGAAACGGTTTCTATTTAAAAAAAGCATTGTCCGATAAGCTGGGCGTGCCAGCGGATATGATTACCTTAGGGAATGGATCAAATGACGTGCTGGACGCTATTGCTCGTGTATTTTTAAGCAGTGGTCGAGAGTGCATTTATTCTGAATATGCTTTTGTTGTGTACGCAATCGCCACACAATCGGTGGGCGCAACGGCTCGCGTATCAAAAGCGTATCAACCCGATCAGCAAAGCCCTTATGGCCATGATTTAGCGGCGATGGAGGCTTTGGTCACAGAGAAAACATCCGTTATTTTTATAGCGAACCCAAATAACCCGACAGGCACCTGGATTGAGCCAGAGGCATTAAAACAATTCATTACTAAACTCCCTCAGCATATTATCATTGTAATTGATGAGGCGTATGGTGAATATTTAGATGAGCAAAACCAGGTTGATACGACGAAATGGTTACAGAGTTGTCCGAATCTAATAATCACCAGAACGTTCTCAAAGGCATATGGATTAGCGGGATTAAGAATTGGGTATTCGGTCAGTCACCCTGATATTGCTAATTTACTCAACCGGGTAAGACACCCCTTTAATGTAAATTCTTTGGGGTTAGTGGCTGCAGAAACAGCATTACAAGATGAGGAATATATCCGTAAAAGCCGTGAGATGAACAAACAGGGCTTAAAGCAATTATCCAAAGGGTTTAAACAGTTAGATCTGGATTATATCCCATCGGCTGGAAATTTTATTACAGTAAAAGTAGGTGAAAAATCAGCCGAAATTTATACGCGCTTATTGCATGAAGGGGTCATTGTCCGTCCAATAGCAGCATATAAAATGCCGCAACACCTCCGCGTTTCCGTTGGGTTACCGCTAGAGAATGAAAAACTGTTAAGTGCACTTAAGAAGGTTTTAGCGCATGTTTAAAAAAGTTTGCATTATTGGTGTTGGACTAATTGGCGGCTCGATGGCAAGAGCCTCAAGAAAAAATAACCTATGTGATGAGATCGTTGGGGTTGGACGAAGCGAAAAGCATCTGCAAAAGGCGGTACAGCTTGGCGTGATTGATCGCTATGAATTATCTATTCCAAAAGCGACTGAACATGCTGATGCGGTGGTTGTTTGTTCCCCTGTAGGGTCGTTTGAAGCCATTTTTAGGCAGCTTAAAACGACGTGGTCTAAAAACTGTTTATATACTGATGTGGGCAGTACAAAACAAAGCGTGTTGCAGGCCTTGGAATCTGTTTTCGGAAAGGTGCCGGCTAATTTTGTACCAGCGCACCCAATAGCCGGTTCTGAAAATAATGGTGTTGAAGCCTCTAATGATTTCTTATTTGACGGGAAGCGAAGTATTTTGACCCCGATTGAAGGGACGGATGATCGTTCTCTTCAGTTGTGTAGAGAATGGTGGGAAGGCATGGGTGCCAGAGTGTCGAGTATGACTCCCCAGCATCATGATGAAGTCTTTGCAGCCACCAGTCATTTGCCTCATGTGTTGGCATTTTCGTTAGTTGAAGTATTAAGAAACAAACAAGATAAGCGCGAAATTTTTGAATATGCTGCAGGTGGGTTCAAAGATTTTACAAGAATCGCGTCGAGTGATCCTGAAATGTGGGCTGATATTTGTCTGGCTAATGGGTCAGAATTGCTCAATGTCATGAAAGAACTTGAGCAGATTAACCAGAAAATTTCGTTACTCATTGATGGAAAAGACAAACAAGGCTTATTGGAAATATTCAAATCTGCACAGGGTGCACGCGAATATTTTTTAAGTCTTCAAACAAAGTAAACATTACATGAATACAATATTATCAAGCCCAACTCAGGGCTTAAGCGGAAAATTTCGTGTTCCCGGTGACAAATCCATCTCGCACCGCGCCGTTATGTTAGGCAGTTTGGCGGAAGGCGTGACAGAGGTGACAGGGTTTTTAGAAGCAGAAGATGCTTTGGCTACCTTGGCTTGTTTCCAAGCCATGGGTGTAAAAATAGACCGATTAAGCGAAGGGCGTTTGCGAATTTATGGGGTGGGTCTCCATGGTCTTAAAGCGTCGGAAAATGCACTGTATGTTGGTAACTCTGGGACGTCGATGCGTTTATTATCGGGCATTCTTGCCGGTCAACCATTTGACAGTGTGCTGACCGGTGATAATTCGTTGACAAAACGCCCTATGCGCAGAGTCATAGACCCGCTGACTCTCATGGGTGCTGTGGTTAACAGTTCGGACAAGGGGACGTCGCCATTAGAAATCAAAGGTGGTCAGTCTTTGGAGGGGATCCAATATCAAATGCCAATGGGCAGTGCCCAAGTGAAATCCTGTTTACTATTGGCAGGGTTGTATGCAAACGGTACCACGGAAATCTCAGAGCCAGCAGTCACAAGAGACCATACCGAACGAATGCTTAGAGGGTTTGGCTATGCAGTTAAAACGGAAGGGAATGTGGTGTCTTTAAGGGGCGGCGGGAAGCTGGAAGCCATGTCAATCGATGTGCCGGCTGATATTTCTTCAGCGGCATTTTTTTTGGTTGCGGCGTCCATTACACCAAATTCCGATATAACACTTGAGCACGTTGGGGTTAATAGAACGCGTACGGGTGTGATTGATATACTCCTGAAAATGGGGGCCGATATTCAGCTACAAAATGAACGCACGGTTGGCGGCGAAAAAGTGGCAGATATACGGGTCAGAAGTAGCCAGCTCAACGGGATAGATGTGCCAGAAAATTTGGTGGCCTTAGCCATTGATGAGTTCCCGGTCATTTTTATAGCGGCTGCATATGCTAAAGGAAAAACAAGAGTCACCGGGGCAGAAGAATTAAGGGTGAAAGAAAGTGATCGAATTCAGGCGATGGCGGATGGCCTCCAAAGATTAGGTGTTGATGCGCAGGCAACAATAGATGGAATGATCATCAATGGCGGTCCCGTATACGGTGGCGAGGTGGAAAGTGTTGATGATCACCGGATTGCTATGGCGTTTGCAGTTGCGGGTTTGCAGGCTGAAGGCGTTATCAAAATTAATAACTGTGAAAATGTAGGGACTTCTTTTCCGAATTTTGTTGCCTTGGCTTCTCAGTGTGGATTTAATTTAAACGCAAAATGAACTATTCAACACCGGTGTTAACAATTGATGGGCCAAGTGGTTCTGGTAAAGGGTCTATTTCGAAGCGCGTTGCAGAAAGGCTTGGGTGGCACTATTTAGACAGTGGTGCGCTTTATAGGGCACTTGGTTTGGCAGCCATTAAAAACCATATTGATATTAAAGATGAAAAAGCTTTGGTGACACTTGTCAGGCAAATAGATTTAGAATTTAAAAAAACTGAACAAGGTTATTGGGCCGTTTTGCTTAATGGCGAGGCCATTCAAGATCAATTGCAAACTGAAGAGGTGGGCGAAATTGCTTCAAAAATAGCCGTTTTCAAGGAAGTCAGGCAGAGTTTATTGGCTAAGCAGCAATCGTTTCGGAAAAAACCAGGCTTAGTGGCCGACGGCCGAGATATGGGGAGTGTTGTGTTTCCGGATGCGCAATACAAGGTATATCTGACAGCCAGTGCAGAAGAACGTGGAAAAAGGCGTTATAAGCAGTTGATTGAAAAAGGAATTAATGCTAATCTGAAAGATGTTATTCAAGATATAGAGCAGCGAGATGAGAGGGATCAAAATCGCGCATTCTCGCCATTAGTTATTCCAGAAGGCGCTGATTATATTGATTCATCGAACGATACAGTCGATGAGGTCGTGCATCACGTTTTAAATGTTTTGAAAAACACGTAGATTCATTTAAAGGGTGCATAACCTTTTAGTGATTACAGCAATCCCAAAAATGGGGTAACTCTCGTTAGCGAGAAACCAAGGTGGTTTGAGTTTAATAACTCAGGCCTTTTTTTAACTTAACCTTTTTTAAAGGCTTTTTGCTTTTAAAAATTTATAAAGAGAACATCATGAGCGAAAATTTCGCAGAATTATTTGAAGAAAGCATCAGATCCGCTGAGCTGACACCAGGCACTTTAATTACCGGTCTAGTAGTTGATATAACGAACGACTCCGTGATTGTTAATGCTAACCTGAAATCAGAAGGTAATGTGCCCCGTTGGCAGTTTGTAAACGCTTCGGGTGAATTAGAAGTGGCTATTGGCGACGAAGTTGAAGTTGTATTGGATATGGTGGAAGATGGCTTAGGCTCAACACTTCTATCGAGAGATAAAGCAAAGAAAGCAGCAGCCTGGAAATTCCTGGAAAAAGCAGCAGAAGAAAAAGAAACCGTTACCGGTGTGATTACAGGTAAAGTTCGCGGTGGTTTTACTGTTGATGTGGGTGGTTTAAGTGGTTTCTTACCTGGTTCTCTTGTTGATGTTCGTCCACTAAGAGACACGACCTTTTTAGAAGGTAAAGACTTAGAATTTAAAGTGATTAAACTAGATGAGAAACGCAATAATGTTGTTGTGTCTCGCCGAGCTGTTCTAGAAACAGAATACAGCGCGGAACGTGAAGAATTGCTGAAGAACTTAAAAGAGGGCGCTATCCTAAAAGGCATGGTCAAAAATCTCACCGATTATGGTGCCTTTATTGATTTAGGAGGTGTGGATGGCCTTCTTCATATTACAGATATGGCTTGGAAGCGTGTTAAACATCCGTCAGAAGTTATTGAAATTGGTCAGGAAATCGAAGTGATTGTTCTGCGCTACGATGAAGAGAAGAAACGTGTTTCTTTAGGTATGAAACAACTCGGCGAAGATCCTTGGGTCAACATTCTAGACCGTTACCCTGTTAATTCTCGCCTTATCGGTAAAGTTACCAATCTGACCGATTATGGGTGCTTTATTGAAATTGAAGACGGTATTGAAGGATTGGTTCATGTTTCTGAAATGGACTGGACAAACAAGAATGTAAACCCAGCTAAAATTGTCTCTCTAGGCGATGAAGTTGAAGTGATGGTTCTTGAAATTGACGATACACGCCGTCGTATTTCATTAGGGATGAAACAATGTAAAGGAAATCCATGGGAAGACTTCTCAGCTATCCATAAAAAAGGCGATAAAATCAAAGGCCTTATTAAATCAATCACTGATTTTGGCATATTTATTGGTTTGGAAGGAGAGATCGACGGTTTGGTGCATTTGTCTGATATTTCATGGGATGAAAAAGGTGAAGATGACTTACAAAGTTTCAAAAAAGGTATGGAGCTAGAGACGGTCATTTTAGCTATCGATCCTGAACGTGAAAGAATTTCACTCGGCATTAAACAGCTAGAACAAGATCCGTTCCAAGAATTCTTAGCCTCTAACGAGAAAAACAGTTTAGTAAAAGGCACAGTAAAAGAAGTGGATGCTAAAGGCGCTGTGATCCAGCTTGCTGAAGGAATTGAAGGCTATCTACGTGCCTCTGAATTAAACCGTGAACGGGTTGACGATGCTAGAAATATGTTAGCCGAAGGGGACGAAGTTGAAGCCAAGTTTATTGGCATTGATCGTAAAAATAAAACCATAAATTTATCTGTAAAAGCGAAAGATGATGATGAAGAAAAAGCAGTGTTGAGCGATTATTCTGCGCAAAATTCAAGCACGCCAACATTGGGTGATATTTTTAAAAGCTCAATGGAAGATAAATAAAAAGGAAATCAGTTTGAAAGAGGGCGGGATAATGGTTTCTCGCCCAATTTCAAATTTAGGGTGATTACGTGACAAAATCAGAATTAATTGAAAAATTAGCAGAACAGCAGATCCATTTGCCTTATAAGGACGTAGAACTGGCGGTTAAATGTATTCTAGAAAAAATGAGTAGAGCCTTGTCTTCTGGCGAGAGAATTGAAATCAGAGGGTTTGGTAGTTTTTCACTTCATTACAGGCAGCCACGCATTGGTAGAAACCCAAAGAATGGAGAATCTGTGGCCTTGTCGGGGAAGTTTGTGCCGCACTTTAAGCCCGGTAAGGAGCTAAGATCCCGGGTAGATGAATCGAAGCAAAATTACAGGATTAAATAAAAAAGCCCCTTATTGTGGGCTTTTTGTTATGGTTGGAAAAGCCTTTATCATAAGGAAGACTGACTATAAATCAGGGAAGGTCTGTATAACACGGTGTTAAAACGCATAAGGTGGCTATGAAATTTTTATATTTATTATTATTTTTGATAGTGTTGGTATTTGGTTTTGTTCTGTCGATTTTAAATTCAGCACCCGTCAAGATAAATTTTTATTATGGCTGGCTTGAAATGCCTTTGTCTTTCGCGCTCCTTGCGGCTTTCATTTTAGGTACTTTAATTGGGTTGAGTTCGAAGATTTGGAGCAATTTAGTTTTACGTCGCCGTTACTCAAAATTATCAAAAGAAGCTGACATTACCAAAAGGGAAGTGTCCAGTTTACGAACCTATCCTGCTAAACATATAAATTAAATGTTTGAAATAGCCATATTGCTGTTACCCGTTGCAGCAGCTAGTGGTTGGTTTGTTGCATCTAAACATTATACGGGCAAAGCTAAAAAACCTTCTAACGAATATGAAGGGTATTTCAAAGGCCTGAACTATTTACTCAATGAACAGCCCGACAAGGCGATCAATGTCTTTATTGATCTATTAAACGTCGATGATGAAACCATTGAAACTCATCTTGCGCTGGGTACGTTATTTCGTCAGCGTGGAGAAGTTGAAAAGGCGATACGCTTACATCAAAACCTAATTGCACGCCCCCAAATCTCTCATGAAACAAGGGCTAATGTCCTAAATGAGCTGGGTCTGGATTATATGAGAGCGGGCTTACTTGATCGGGCAGAAAGTATTTTTCTTGAACTTGAAAAAAAATCGTCTCATCAAGTAAAGGCTATACATCAGTTGTTATCCATTTTCCAGCAAGAAAGCGAATGGTTAAAAGCGATTGATTATGCGTCTAAACTCGAGCTAGCCACCCAGAAACAACCTTTATTGTTGTCACATCTACATTGTGAAGCAGCCTTATTTTATAAAAATATGGGTGAGTCAACTCTGACCCAAACACATTTAAAAAAAGCACTTAAAATCGATGCTATGTGCATCAGAGCTCACCTGATAGATGCCGAAATATTAATGGAAAAGGCTCAGTATAAACAAGCGTTAAACATTCTCTTAAAAATGGCAGAGCTGGATAAACGATTTGCGCCGCTTTATATTGATTTGATTGTAACTTGTTTTGATGATTTAGGAAGGGATAAACAAAAATTTCACTTCTTAGCCAACTTACAATCGGATACAAATTCAACGGCTGTTTTAAGTCGATTTATAAAGGTATTGGTTGAGAAAAAAGGTGTAGAGGAAGCCTCCGCTTTTATGAAAAACAAGCTGTTAAAACACCCGAGTAAAAGTTTGTTAAAATTATACGCTCAGGTTGATCATAAGATCGAACATGAGGAATTTGACTTCTTAAGAACGGTGATTAATAAGCTAGAAGATGAACCGTTGACTTTTCAATGCAAACATTGTGGTTTTACATCGATAGACTTAAATTGGTGCTGTCCAAGCTGTAAAGAATGGGGCGGCATTGAACCCGTAACAGTCTAGAAGTTTTTTTGTAAGCCTTGACTGATAGAGATTTAAGCATATTCGTATGTACTTAAACGACTTATCTGTTCATAGTGTCTTAGCTGCTTTAAGCAAGGAAGTTTAATCAACTTAAAAGGGAAGTTTATGAAAAAATTTATAGTATTAGTTATTGTGTTGGGTTGTGTTTGTTTTTCATCAATGACTTTAGCGGTTAATGTGAACACAGCGACTGCTGAGGAAATCAGCAAAGAGTTAAAGGGTGTTGGCCCAGCTAAAGCGGGGGCGATTGTTCTTTATCGTAAACAACACGGTCCATTTAAAGATTTAAAAGAATTAACTAAAGTAAAAGGAATTGGCGCAGCAACCGTTGATAAGAATAGAGAAAATATTCAGCTTGATGTTGAATAACGATCAGATTTGATCTTTAAAATAAGCCCTGATTCATCAGGGCTTTTATATTTAACTGGTTACACTTTTTACCTGAGAATACTTTTATAGATGCTTCAGAGCTCGTCTTAATACTTTGCCTATATTGGTTTTAGGTAGACTTTGGATAAAAGTAATGCTGCTGGGTATTTTGTAGGGCGTTAAGTTTTTTTTACAATGAGCGATAAGCTCAGCTTCGGTCAGGGATATGTCTTTTTTCACAACAAATGCCTTGATAGCTTCACCACGTTGTTCATCAGGTATGCCGATGACACCGCATTCAAGTACACCAGGGTGATCGACAATAACATTCTCTATCTCGTTTGGGAAAACATTAAACCCCGAGACAAGAATCATCTCTTTAAGGCGGTCAACGATATAGAAAAAGCCATGGCCATCCATTTTGGCCATGTCGCCTGTTTTAAGCCAGCCATCTTTCGATAAGGCACAGGCAGTTTCTTCAGGGCGTTTCCAATATCCTTGCATGACTTGAGGCCCTTTAACGCATAATTCGCCGGCTTCATTGTTGATAATGTCATTACCTTCGCTATCAATCAATTTGCAATAAGTTGACGGGATTGGGAGTCCTATACTGCCGTTATAATTCTTTATATTCAAAGGATTGATGCACACCGCGGGTGAGGTTTCTGTCAACCCAAATGCCTCAACTAGCGCACAACCTGTGATTTGTTGCCACTGAGCGGCAACGGCAGCTTGTACCGACATGCCACCCCCTAAGGTTATTTTAAGATTTGAAAAATCAATATCATGGAAACCTTTGGTGTTGATGAGCGCATTAAATAAAGTATTGACTCCGGTGATCACGGTAAATGAAGTTTTACTGAGCTCTTTTACAAACCCCTTGAAGTCTCTTGGATTGGTAATTAACACATTGTGCCCCCCAGCTTCAATAAAAACCATGCAGTTAGCCGTCAGAGAAAAAATATGATAAAGCGGTAAGGCCGTGATAATAGTTTCCTGACCCGGTTTAATGTCATTTTTTATCCACTCAGAAGCTTGTAGCATGTTAGCGACCATGTTTTTATGAGACAGCATGGCGCCTTTTGCAAGGCCGGTTGTTCCGCCCGTGTATTGTATAAAAGCAAGGTCATTGTGCGTTAAATGTACAGGTCCAAGATCCTGTTTTGACCCTTCAGAGACAACAGTTTGGAATGAGATAGCACCAGGCAAAGAGAAGGCAGGTACTATTTTCTTTATGTATTTAACAGCTAAGTTAATGAGCAGTGATTTAGGGAAATTGAGCATGTCACCCATTTTGGTGATAATGATATGTTTAACATCGGTATCGGCTACAATTTCCTGAACTGTTTGCGCATAGTTTTCCAGTACAATGATAGTCGTTGCCCCAGAATCAATGAGTTGGTGACGTAGTTCACGAGCGGTATAAAGTGGGTTAGTATTTACAACCGTTAAACCTGCTCGTAGAGAGCCAAATATCGACACAGGGTTTTGTAATAAATTTGGCATCATGATCGCAATACGATCACCTTTTTTAAGGTTGAGTGTTTTTTGTAAATAGGCCGCGACAGCTTTGGTGGCTTCGTTAAATTGTGAATAGGTCAGGCTCGTGCCAAGATTACTAAAAGCGGGTCGGTTGGCAAATTCTTTGACGCTTTGTTCAAAAATCTCTACGACAGACGCATATTTCTCAATCTCAATGTCAGCGCTGATTCCCTTTGGGTAACTGCTTAGCCAGGGTCTATGCATGTATTCTCCTCTTTTGCTTTATTTACTTATTATTAACAGGGATTGGAATTGAACAATTTTAAAGGCAGGTGCTTTCTAACGCTTAGATTAAAAGCACAGGTTAGGCTGATACCTGAATGAGGTCAAATCTTGTTGCAAAACAATATAATCAAGGACACTATGTCTGCATAGAAAAATACAGTGGAGGGGTTTATGTCAACGGTTGTCATAGAAAAGAAAGGTGAAATTGCCAGGCTCATTTTAAATCGGCCCGAGAAGTTAAATGTATTGGGTCTGGAGATGCCGGAAGATTTAAGACGCTGCACAGAAGAGCTTAAAAATGATGAAAAGATTAAATGCGTTATCATCAAAGGAGCGGGCGATCACTTTATGGCCGGTGGGGATATTGATTATTTTAAGTCCCTCGTCGATGCGTATGCAGAAGAAGGCGAGTCTGCATTACCAAACGACCTTTTCGATAATTTGCATCAAGCCATTCTCAATATCGTAACGATGGAAAAACCTGTAGTAGCCTGTGTAAAAGGCGCAGTTGCCGGGTTTGGACTAAGTTTAATGTTAGCTTGTGATATGGTGCTGGCATCTGACAATGCCGTTTTATCGGTGGCTTATTGTAAAATTGGGACAACACCGGATGGAGGCATGACCTACTTCTTGCCGCGTGCTGTTGGGCAAAAGAGAGCGATGGAGTTAATGCTAACAGGACAACGGTTCTCAGCTGAAGAAGCAGAGCGATGGGGAATGATCAATCAGATTGTAGCTATCGATTCATTAGAAGAAGAGGTGGAAAAGCTGGCTAACACCTTATGCAATGGACCAACTGATGTTTTAGCAAGAACGAAACGCATGTTAAATGAAACGTATGATCTCAGTCTGAAGCAACGGCTAGATGAGGAGGCTGAAAACTTCTATTCGAGTATGTTAAAAGAAGATTTTGCCGAAGGTGTCACCTCTTTTTGCGAAAAACGTCCTGCAAAATTCAAATAAGGATACAGGCCATGATAACGGGCAATCTAATTAGGGACGGTTTTTATCAGGAGAAATAATAAAAAAAACCCGCGATAAAATCGCGGGTTAAGAGGTTCTATTGAACCTGAGGAGGTTGGTACATCCTGAGAACATTCCAACTGAGAAGAATTTTATATAAGCAAAAGCTGTTGCATTGTGACATTCGTCACTCTAGGTGTTGAAAGAGAAAATATCTTTTCTTTAATTAACGTTGAAAGGTGTTTTTAAGGGAGTTAAAGCGTCTTTATCATGATGATATTATTGACTTGGAGAGGTGGAACAATAGGTTGCAAACTCGGCTAAGGGGTATTACGCTTAGTAGCCCTCCTTATATCAAACCTCAGCTATTGTGTCTAAAATGAAGCCAAGCAATAAACCGTCTAAGAAAGAGACCGTTTCCCTAAAAGATAATGAGCTTATCAGTAAAACCGATGTGGTGAGTTATTTGGCCAATCAAAAACGGCCCCAAAATTGGGTTGATATTGCTGAGGGTTTGGGTGTGCATTTAAAGCGTGAAAAGAAATCGCTCTCACGCCATTTGTCAGCGATGTTGAAGTCGGGTGAATTGCTGTTTAATCGAAAAGAACAGTACTGTCTGGTGCAACAAAGTGATCTTGAGACTGGCACGGTGATTGGACATGCCGATGGGTTTGGTTTTTTGAAACGTGATGCCGGTGGTGAAGATATGTTTATCCCTCCTCATGAAATGAGGGCGATAATGCATGGTGATCGTGTGGTCGTCAGTCGTGGAAAATTAAACCGCCAAGGGAAGCTTGAAGCACGTGTTGTGGAAGTGTTGGATCGAAAAGTTAAAACAGTTGTTGGGCGATTTTTTGACGTGATGGGTATTTTCCATATCGAAGCAGAGAATAAGCGAATCTTTCAACATATTTTTGTTCCAGGGAAGGCCACCTTAGGTGCAAAAGATGGTCAAATCGTGCTGGCTCAGATCATGCATTATCCATCTTCAAGAACGCAAGCGATTGGCAAAGTGATCGAAGTGATGGGTGACCACATGGCGCCTGGTATGGAAATCGACATGGCAATTCGCTCACATGAGTTGCCAAATATTTGGCCTCAAACCGTGCTAAGCGAAGCGCAAGATTTTACCGAAGAGGTTCTTGATGCAGACCTTGATGATCGGAAAGATATTCGAAAGTTGCCTTTTGTAACGATAGATGGAGAGGATGCTCGAGACTTTGATGATGCTGTGTTCTGTAAAAAAATGGCAAAGGGCTGGAAGCTTTGCGTTGCAATTGCAGACGTTGCGCATTATGTCCAACCGAATAGCGCCATTGATATTGAAGCCTATGAGCGTGGAACATCCGTTTATTTTCCTGAAAAAGTCATTCCGATGCTGCCCGAAGTTTTGTCGAATGGCTTATGCAGTTTAAACCCTCAGGTAGATCGCTTGTGTATGGTTTGCGAAATGCGTTTAGATGAGCAAGGAGAGGTCACCAAGGCGACATTTTATCAAGCGGTGATGCATTCTCATGCAAGGCTGACTTATGATGAAGTGGGTTTAATATTTAATGAAACGAGCCCTGAATTATTAGAAAAGCATAAAAAACTTTTGCCACATTTAAAGGCGTTAAGGGCACTCTATGGTGTTATGAAACAGGCAGCAGACAAACGTGGTGCGCTTGAATTTGATACCTTTGAAACGCGGTTCATTTTTGATAATCAACGTAAAATTAAAACGATTGAACCACGAGTTCGGCATGATGCGCATCGACTGATCGAAGTATTCATGATAGCGGCGAATGCATCAACGGCACGTTTTTTAGCAGAACATAACATGCCGAATTTATTGCGTATTCACGAAGGCCCGAGTGTCGACAGGCTGTTAAAATTAAGGGGCTTTTTGTCTGAGTTGGGGTTAACGTTAGATGGAGGCGAGGAGCCAAAACCTCATCATTACAAGCAATTGATGGCCAGTATACAAAATAGACCCGATGCCCATTTAATTGAAACGGTTATGTTGCGTTCAATGTCACAAGCGATGTACGGTCCAGAACAGCAAGGGCACTTTGGTTTAGCATTAGAATTGTATGCACATTTCACTTCTCCAATCCGCCGATATCCAGACCTGTTAACGCATCGTGCTATTAAGCATATCCTAGCCAAGAAAAAAGCAACGGGTTTTATTTATTCTGATGAAGATATGGCCTTGTTTGGTGAACATTGTTCGCATTGTAGTCGTCGAGCAGATGAAGCTACACGTGATGTAGAGAGCTGGCTGAAATGTGAATTTATGATGGATAAAATTGGTCAGGAATTTGAGGGTGTTGTTTCATCTGTCACCTCATTTGGTTTGTTTGTTGAGCTGAGTAAGGTCTATATCGATGGTTTAGTCCACGTGACTGCCTTGGGTGATGATTACTATCACTTTGACGCGAGTAAACACCGTTTATTAGGTGAGCGATCCAATCAATCTTATCGTTTGGGGGATAGAGTGAAGGTCAAGGTCGTTAAGGTTAATCTTGATGATAAAAAAATTGATTTAGCGTTAGCAGGTGCCAAGCAAAAGAAGAAAAGAATGGTTAAGCGCGATAAGAAACCAAGGCGATAAATGGCGGATATTCAAAAAATATATGGCCTTCATGCTGCGCAGGCGCTCATTAACGCAAGGCCGGATCAAATAGTTGGAGCTTGGGTCGATCGTGAAAGAAAAGATAGTAAGCTACGAGCGATAATAAGACTATTGGAAAACATGGGTATTCGTCTTGAGTTTACAGATAAAAAAATGCTTGAAAAACTATCTAGCAACGGTAATCACCAAGGCATTGTGCTAACCGCTAAATTACCGCAAGAACGCACAGAAGAAGCCCTCAAAAAGGCAATTAAAGAGCAAGAAGAGGATGCTTTTTATTTGGTATTAGATCAAGTGACCGATCCACATAATTTGGGTGCGTGTTTAAGAACCGCTCTTGCAGTTGGGGTGCAGGGCGTTATTGTCCCTAAGGATAATGCGTGCCGCTTAAACGCAACGGTTTGTAAAGTAGCCAGTGGTGCAGCTGAAGTACTTCCAGTTTATCGAGTCACCAATTTGGTCAGAACGCTTAAATACCTTAAAGCTCAAGGTATCTGGTTAAGTGGAGCAGCGGGTGAAGCGACGCTTGATGTGTTTGACGCTGAACTGACGGGTTCTGTGGCCATCGTGATGGGAGCAGAAGGAAAAGGCTTAAGGCAATTAACTCAACAGCAATGTGATCAGTTAATTAAAATACCGATGTCTGACAAAGTAGAGAGTTTAAATGTTTCTGTAGCGACAGGCATTATTTTGTATGAAACACATCGACAAAATAAACAGATATTAAAGCCGGTCAGAGGATTAAGTCGTTAACTTGATTTAAACACTCAACCCCTGTAAAATCGCGCGTTCGAAATTGTGGTCTGTGATAGGCCTCAATCCTTGCCTCATCTGGCTATCAGAGAGGCTTTTAATCCATAAGGAAAGAAAATGAGACATTACGAAGTGGTCTTTTTGGTTCACCCAGACCAAAGTGCGCAGGTTCCTGCAATGATTGAACGTTATAGTGCTTCTATTACTGAGCGGGGTGGAAATGTTCACCGCGTGGAAGACTGGGGTAGAAGGCAGCTTGCCTATCCAATTAATAAAATTCATAAAGCCCATTACACATTAATGAATATTGAATGTGATCAAGAGGCTCTTGATGAGTTAGAAAAATCATTTAAATTTAACGATGCCGTGATTAGAAACATGATTATGCGTCGTGATGAAGCAGTGACAGGTACAACGCCACTGGCTAAATCAAATGAAAAAGAGGTCACTAAAGCCGATGTAAAGCCAGTAGAAGAAAGCGCTGACGCACCAGTAGAAGAAATCAAAGCGGCTGATTCTGTAGCAGAAACAGCAGCTGAAGAATAAGACACTGTATAACCAATATTTAAGGAAAAGACATGGCATTTGATAAAGGTTTTAGACGTCCGCGTTATTGTCGTTTTACGGCGGAAAATGTAAAAGAAATCGATTATAAAGATTTAGATACACTAAAAGAGTACATGACGGAAACAGGAAAGATTATTCCTGCACGTGTTACCGGTGTAAAAGCAAAGTATCAGCGTCAATTGACAGCAGCTATCAAAAAAGCACGCTTTTTGTCATTGATCCCGTATTGCGACGCACACGATCGTTAGAGTTTTTACGCGAAAAATCGCGTTTTTAACCCTGCATTATGAAAGCACTGGCAACATTTATCATGCAAGGTGGACGGCAAGCGACGGTGGTTGTGGCTACAATGGCCATTTTATCATTGCTGATGCCGCCGTTATTGATCGTGAGTGTGGCAGCTGTTTGTTTAGTGACATTAAGAAATGGCCCCATTGATGGCTTAAGGGTTTTGATAGGGTCGACTGTCGCAACCGCGTTAATCGGTTATATATTATTAGGGACGTCACTGGTTTCTTTAACATATTTGTTTATTATGTGGCTGCCAGCGTTTTTTGTGTCCATGGTGTTGCGTCAAACAGGCGAGTTAAATAAAGCCTTAGAAACTTTGGTTGTTCTTGGGATGTTGGCAGTGACGGCCGTATACCTAACGGTAGGTGATCCGGCTCAACTTTGGGCGTCAGGCATTCAAGACGTTGTCACCAGTTTGACGGAACAACAAGAATTGCCCGTCACTCAAGCAGAATTACAAGAAGGGCTGGAATTTTGGTCACAATATATAACGGGAATAGTCGTTGCGGGCACCTTGGTTAGCTTGTTAGTAAGTTTGTTGTTGGGTAGATGGTGGCAAGGCCTTTTATTTTACGAAGGCGGCTTCGATAAAGAATTTAGTCACCTTCGTTTATTGCCCCGTGATGGATTAGTATTTGCTCTGTTGATTGTTATAGCGAGTTTGTTAGATGGGCAATTTGCAGAATTCATATGGAATCTTGATATACCGATTTTGTTATTATTTTTTATCGTTGGTATATCGGTGATTCATGTGGTGATAAAAAACCGAGGAGGTGGGCGGTACCTGCTCGCTGTGTTTTATCTTGCGGTGTTTTTTGTGCCACATTTGATGTTGCCTTTAGTGTTAATAGGGTTATCGGATGTTTGGGTGGATTGGCGACAACGGTTTATTAAAACGTAGCGCTGAATTGAATTTTAAAATAAATAGGATTTAGTAAAGATGAACATTATTCTTCTTGAAAAAGTAGCAAATTTGGGTAACTTGGGTGACAAGGTTTCTGTCAAGCCAGGTTTTGGACGTAACTTTTTAATTCCATGTGGAAAAGCTGTATTGGCAACACCAGAGAGAATTAAAGAATTTGAAGCGCGCAGGGCTGAGCTTGAAAAAGCAGAAGCAGAACGTTTAACAAAGGCTCAAGAAAGAGCTGACATTATTTCGACATTGAACTTAACGATCACTCATCAAGCGGGTGAAGAAGGTAAGCTGTTTGGTTCAGTGGGGTTGCCCGACATTATGAAAGCCTGTGCTGAAGCTGGTGTTGAAGTTGAGAAGCAAGAAATTAAACTGCCTGAAGGCTCAATTAGACAAACAGGTGAGTTTGAAGTGGCGATTCATTTGCATTCTGATGTTGTTGCGTCACTTAAATTATCAGTTGTGGCTGAAGACTAAAATATTGCATTTAATAAATAAAGCCGGTGTCATTGTGGCACCGGCTTTTTTTTGCGAAGAGATTTCGCCTTCCTGTACAATCATAAAAAACGCTAATTTTTCTAAGTCCATTCATGCCTGAAGAACCTATATTTGACTACGATATGCCGGATGAAACGGAGTTTCTCCGTGTTCCTCCGCATTCTTTACAAGCAGAACAAGCCGTTTTAGGTGGGTTGATGTTGGATAATCAATGCTGGGATACCGTAGCAGACAAAGTTGCCCCCGAAGACTTTTACCGAAAAGATCACCGTCTTATTTTCGAGTCGATTGCTGATCTGGCGAAGAAAGATCAACCGTTTGATGTGGTGACTATTTCTGAAATATTGGGTCAAGCAGGGGAGTTAGAGCAGGTAGGAGGTCTGGCGTATTTAGGGGCGCTGGCTAAAGACACCCCCAGTGCGGCGAATATAGTCAGTTACGCTTCTATTGTTAGACAGCGTTCGGTTCGTCGTCAGTTAATTCATATTGGGAATGAAATTTCTGATTCTGGTTTTGATACGGAAGGCCGAGATATAAACGAACTGCTAGATGAAGCCGAAAGTAAAGTTTTTAAAATAGCTGAGCAAGGCGCAAAAGGGCAAAAAGGCTTTGAATCGATTAAAGATTTGCTCAGTGTGGCGGTTGATAAGATAACGGAGTTACACGAAAACCAAGAGGCAATAACAGGCGTCAGTACCGGGTTTACAGATTTAGACGAAATGACGTCAGGGTTACAGCCTGCAGATTTAATTATTGTCGCTGGACGTCCTTCAATGGGGAAAACCAGTTTTGCGATGAATTTGGCTGAAAATGTTGGTATCCAAAGTGGTTTGCCGATCGCTGTTTTTAGTATGGAGATGCCGGGCGACGCTTTGGCAATGAGGATGATGTCATCTCTGGGTCGTATAGACCAACATAAAGTAAGGACAGGGCAGCTTGATGATGATGAATGGCCGCGCATGCAATCATCCATTAATTTATTGGCCGAAGCTAAAATTTTTATTGATGATACCCCCGCTTTAAGCCCAATGGAGGTGCGTGCTCGTGCACGACGGCTGATGAAAGAACATGGTCAACTTGGGTTAATCGTACTCGATTACTTGCAGTTGATGCAGTCCCCTTCGAAGAGTGAAAGTCGGGTGGCAGAAATATCTGATATTTCACGTTCCTTGAAAGCACTGGCCAAAGAGCTGGATGTCCCCGTCATTGCTTTATCTCAGTTGAATCGTAACTTGGAACAGCGGCCTAATAAACGGCCTGTGATGTCTGATCTCAGGGAGTCTGGGAGTATTGAGCAGGATGCTGACGTTATTATCTTCATTTATAGAGATGAGGTGTATAACGAAGACTCGGATGCGAAGGGCGTGGCAGAAATTATTATTGGTAAACAACGTAATGGCCCGATTGGGACTTGTCGACTAACTTTCTTGGGGCAATACACTCGCTTTGAAAACCATATGAATGACGCCTATATTGATGATGAATATTAACTCAATGTATGGTGTCCCTAGGGCAAAATAAGCCATGAATAAATAGGTTATGTCGCTTAACCCGGAAGTTATAATTGATTTAGCTGCGTTGAAGCATAATGCTTCACTTGTTGCGCAAGCGGCGCCTTATTCAAAACGGCTGGCCGTTATCAAGGCCGATGCATATGGCCACGGGATGCTGGCCGTTGCACAGGCGTTGTCTATGGTAGATGGCTTTGCTGTCGCTCGCTTAGATGAAGCCATTATGCTAAGAAAAGCCGGCATTAAAAAGGTGGTTTTAGTTTTGAGTGGTTTTATGTCGCAGGAGCAAGTTGATCAGTTTGCTCGATATGACTTAGATGCGGTTGTTCACAGTGAATATCAGGTGGGGTTGTTGAGTTCAAGTCATTTATCAACACCTGTCTCAGTCTGGTTAAAGATTAATACCGGTATGAATCGTTTAGGCGTAGACCCATCGTCCGTGACGAGGGTCTACCAGGCCTTGCAATTATCGGGAAAGGTGCGGTTGCCGATGAAGTTAATGACGCATCTATCGTGCGCAGATGATATGGCGTCGGTGTCGACCGAGCAACAAATTAATTGTTTTGATCATTGTATTTCGTGCTTATCCGGTGAGCAAAGTATTGCAAATTCTGCAGGCCTTTTGGGTTGGAAAAATGCACAACGACATTGGGTGCGGCCGGGCATCATGCTTTATGGTGGAAGCCCATTTCATGGGGCTAAGGCCAGTGATGAGGGTTTGCAGGCGGTGATGACCTTTAAAAGCCAAGTGATTTCACTTAAGACAATCAAGAAAGGAAGCTTTGTTGGGTACGGTGCCACTTGGCAAGCTGAAAGAACTCGTTTGATCGCAACAATTGGAGTGGGTTATGGGGATGGTTATCCACGCCATGCTTCGGTAGGAACGCCGGTTTTAGTGGCAGGGCAGAAGGCAACATTGGTTGGGCGTGTCTCAATGGATTCGATTAGTGTTGATGTGAGCCAGTGTCATAATATTCAAATAGGGGATGAAGTGGTTTTATGGGGAGTTGGATTGCCGATTGAGGAAGTGGCTGAAAAAAGCAACACCATTTCTTATGATTTGATGTGCGGTATAACCAGTCGTGTTACAAGAGTGATCAAAGAGGTTGATGATGGTGAGCAAAACTAAAGCTGTTTATACCTGTCGAGACTGTGGTGCCAGTACCTCTAAGTGGGCGGGTCAGTGTCAGGATTGTGGCGGATGGAATACTCTCGAAGAATCAATAATGAGCCGTTCGTCGAAAGAGAATCGGTTCAGTGGCTATGCAGATCAAGCCAGTTCGACGGAAGTACAGGTTTTGTCGGACGTTAAAGCGCAACGTCTTGAACGGAGTCAAAGTGGTTTAGAAGAATTAGACCGTGTGCTGGGTGGCGGGATTGTGCCGGGTTCAGCTATTTTAATTGGTGGTGACCCTGGCATAGGTAAGTCGACGTTATTGTTGCAATCGCTGGCAAGCATGAGCCAGCACATCAAAACGTTGTATGTTAGTGGTGAGGAGTCTGCCCAACAAGTCAGTATGCGGGCTAACCGACTTCATTTATCCGTAGATAGAGTGAGTATTTTATGTGAAATTGCCTTAGAAACGATTCTTGCAACAGCCGAGAAAATGTCGACGGATGTCTTGGTGATTGACTCGATTCAAACAGTGTTCAGCGATGAATTACAATCGGCGCCTGGATCGGTTGGGCAGGTTCGAGAGTGCGCCGCGCGGTTAGTTCGGTTTGCTAAACGCACTAATACAACAATTTTTTTAGTGGGGCATGTCACCAAAGAGGGTGCTATCGCCGGACCGCGGGTGTTGGAACATATGGTGGATTCAGTATTGTATTTTGAAGGTGATTCCGCTAGCCGCTTTCGTGTTATTCGAGCGATTAAAAATCGTTTTGGAGCGGTGAATGAATTGGGTGTTTTTGCGATGACAGAAAAAGGCCTTCGGGAGGTGACCAATCCGTCGGCGATTTTTCTTTCCCGCCATGAACAAGATGTCCCTGGCAGTGTTGTTATGGTTACTCGGGAAGGCTCAAGGCCATTGCTAGTGGAAGTGCAAGCTCTGGTCGATGAAAGCCGCCAAGGGCACCCAAAGCGGATAACTGTTGGCATGGATCAAAACCGTTTGGCAATGCTTCTGGCGATTTTGCACAGACATGGTCAGTGTTCATTGCTGGATCAAGATGTGTTTGTCAATATTGTAGGCGGGTTACGTGTAATGGAAACCGGTGGGGATTTAGCGGTTGTCGCTGCCCTGCTTTCAAGCTTTAAATCCAAAAATATTCCTAAAGATTGGGTCGTTTTTGGTGAATTAGGCCTGTCGGGTGAAGTGCGCCCGGTTCAAAATGGTGAAGAACGCCTCAGAGAAGCGGCTAAGCATGGGTTTAAAATTGCATTAGCCCCAAAAGGTAATGTCCCTAAAAGTGGTGTTGAAGGGTTGGAAATTCATCCTATCAGTGTGTTACGTGACGCTTTATCGTTTTTTTAAGATCATTTAATAAAGCCTTGCAAGCCTAATGAGAGACTGTATCGCCTAAGGAATGCGCCCTAGGAAAAATTTGCGTGCTGGCTTTAAATTGAGCCACTTCTGACAGCGTAACAGGACGTTTAGGCTTAAAGCATTTTTTATTCAGGATGGTGTAATTAAAATTTTATCAGCTACTCGATAAAAAAGAGGTATTTGTTATCGCCAATGTGTAGAACAGAGTTTTCTTCTAATTTTGTTTCACTCGTGATGGGATTGTCCGCGATAGCAAGGGTCACGTTATCCATAAGTCGGGAAATGTAATACCCATCGTGTCGCTTCGCAATGATAGCCGGTACGGTGTCTGAAACCTTTATTTCGTTCACCGCTTTATTCAAGCTCATTACCAGCCCAATGTCTGTCCCATTAATAGATTGAAGGTGTCCTGCACCGACGTTATTTATTGAATTATTGGCAGTAGCTTCATCTAAATCATCACTTTCAACTGTATAGTTATCATAGCGAAGAATCTGGTGAAAAAAACTGAGAGAATGTTTTCCAATGCGAATAGAATCACCGTGTTGAATTTTTTCTCTTTGAGCAGGGTGATTGTTCAAAAAGGTAGGGAATTGTTCAGATAAGCTTTCGATGAAATAATCATCAGCAATCAGTGAGATTTTTAAGTGTTCGGGCGCGATGGCAAGACTATCAATAATAAATGTATTAGACTCGGCCCTACCAATGGTGGAGACTTCTTCTTCAAGGTGGAAAGTATCAATGGGCGTGTTATTGAAAAAAAGTGTTAATTTGGCCATACCAATAGTCCGCAGTGTTATTAAGTGTTAATTAGAACAAGCATAGCCTATTTATTGACTAACGTTTATTAAGAGTGAAATTTAGCTAATTTAACGGCATTATCTTCCATTTGTATTATTTCAACAGGGTGATCGTATAACTTTAAGCTGGTTCCTTGCTCGGGTATGGATTCAAGGTATTCGATAATCAGCCCATTTAATGTTTTTGGCCCATGGGTTGGCAAACTCCAATCCATGGAACGATTAAGCTCTCTAATGGTGATATTGCCATTAACGAGCAGTGTATCATCATGTTGTTTTTGAATATCGGGGGAGCTATCGGAAGGATCGGTAGTGAATTCACCGATGACTTCTTCTAACAGGTCTTGCAGCGTAATAAGGCCAAGAAGAGAGCCGTATTCATTCACCACAAAGGCAAAACGTTCTTTGTTTTGTTGGAAATTGATCAGTTGAGTATAGAGACTCGTGTTATTTGGAATGAAATACGGTGTTTGTTGTATCTCAGCAAGGTCTTCCTTATTAAAATCATCTTTTTGAAAGAGTTTAATAATATCTTTGGTTCTTAAATAGCCTTGGATGGAGTCCAAATTTGTAGAGAAAACGGGTAGGTTGGAATATGAGGTGTTTAAAAGTTGTTTTTTAATGTCATCGTTTTCGTCATCAAGATCAATCCCGTGAATATCATTAATCGGTGTCATAATATCTTCAACGGTTGCTCGTTGAAGATCTAAGATGCCAACTAACATGTCCTTGTGCTCTTCGGGTATCAGGCTGCCTGCTTCGGTGACAACCGTGCGTAATTCTTCATGCTCTAACGCGGTACCTGCATCATGACGCACATGGATACCCAGAACTCTAAGTAGCCGATTAGATAATATATTGATAACCCAGACAGCCGGATAGAAGAGCTTGAGTAAGGGCGTGTAGACAATGGAGGCAAAAAACGCCAATCGTTCAGGGTGGCTCGCCGCCCAGGTTTTTGGCGCGACTTCTGAGAAGATTAAAATAACAAAAGTCAGTAAGCCCGCAGCGATGGCGATGCCAGCTTCACCATAAAGTCGTAAGGCTAAAATCGTAGCAATCGATGAGGCAAAAATATTAATAAAATTATTGCCGAGAAGAATAAGACCAATAAGCCGGTCTGGTTTTTTTAAAAGTTTGTGTGCCATTTTGGCGCCAAGGTGATCGCTTTTTATCAGATGTAAAAGCCGATATCTATTGAGCCGCATTAAGGCCGTTTCAGACCCTGAGAAAAAGGCGGAGAGCAGGATTAGAACAACGAGTATAGAAAAAAGAATTTCCGAAGATAGATCTGTCACAGTGGGTGGCTCGAATTAATATACTGTACTTTCTAAGGTTTGTTTGTTGGGCTGTCAAGTTAAATGATAAAAGGCAAAAAAAACCGAAAAGTTTGCGAACAAAAACTGCACGAAGTGACATTTTTTTGACATACTAATTAAAACTAAATTCATGACGCAGGAATAACGGCTTATGGCGTTACAAAAAGTACTTTTGATAGATAACGATGAAAAACGCTGCCTGGAAATAAAAACGGTATTAAGTTTTTTGGATTATAAAGTTAACGTGCTGGAGATTGAGAAACTGGCGAATGTCGTTAATGCTGAGGAGTCGCCACTTATTGTGTTGGCCGAAGGGGTGAAAATAAATCCCGACATCGTTCATGATCTTTTTGTTGACAGAAAACTTCATCAGCCGATTTTATATATCCATAATAAGGGGCGGCCAGCAACAATATCCAAAATTCTAAGGAGTTATTTAGTGCCGTTAGAGTGGCCAACGAGCTACCAAAGTTTTGTTAAGAGTATCCGTCAATTGCAATCTTCAGCAAATTCTTTAACTGAGGAGATGACCCAAAGAGCGACCGAGTTATTCAGAAGTTTGGTGGGTAATAGCCAAGAAGTGAAACGTGTCAGGCAGTTGATTCAACAGGTTTGTGTGTCGGATGCAACGGTTTTAATTTTGGGTGAATCCGGTACCGGAAAAGAAGTGATTGCTCGAAATATTCACTATCATTCTGCTCGTCGCCAAAAAGCGTTTGTACCGATTAACTGCGGTGCAATTCCGGCTGAGCTTATTGAAAGCGAACTATTCGGCCATGAGAAAGGTGCTTTTACGGGGGCGTTAACGGCACGGCAAGGGCGTTTTGAATTAGCGGAAGGTGGAACATTATTTCTTGATGAAATTGGTGATATGCCGATGCAAATGCAAGTTAAGCTGCTACGTGTCTTGCAGGAAAAAGTGTTTGAAAGAGTCGGTGGAAATAAACTCATTGAGTGTAATGTAAGGGTGTTGGCGGCAACACATCGGGATCTTAAAAAAGAGATTGAGAAAGGTAACTTTCGTGAAGATTTGTTTTATAGGTTAGATGTTTTTCCGATTACGATCGCACCGTTGAGAGACAGGGCGGAAGATATCCCCATGCTAGTGAGCGAGTTAGTGCAGCGTATTGAAAATGATAACAAAGGTTCGGTGAGATTCACCTCAGGTGCTTTGATGGCGCTGTGCCAATATGCTTGGCCAGGGAATGTGAGAGAGCTGGCCAATATGGTGGAACGGCTTGCTATTATTCATGCCTATGGTGTTGTTGATGTGAAGGATTTACCTGATAAATTCCAACAGTTTGATCAAACCCCCATCCATACCCAAGAAGAATTTGTACTTGAGCCGCCAATGCCTCCTGAATTGGCATTATCAAATCAGGCGCATGCGGCCACAAGTCATCAGACGGTCGGTATATTGCCTGAACAAGGTATAGACCTCAAAGAACACTTAAATACTTTAGAGCTTTCATTAATTCAGCAAGCGTTAAATGATGCCGATGGTGTCGTGGCGCACGCAGCTAAAAAGCTTAATATGCGCCGTACGACGTTGGTTGAAAAAATGCGCAAACATGATATTCAACGCGCCAATTAAATGGCTTCTATCGACCTCTTAAATAAATATGATTTGTAAGTATATGTTTTTTAATTAGAAAATTATTTGGCATGTTTTTGGCTTGTTATTTATCAACTGACAAAAACATGCCAAAAATGAACATAGTTGTTACATCATCTAAACAGCATAAAAAGCCATCGCTTGAAGAGGCGTTTCAGGCGTTTAATCAGGTTTCGCAACACTTAACGGATTCATACCAGCAGCTGGAACAACAGGTTGTCGTATTAAGCGAGGCCCTCAAGCAGTCAAATTCTGAAAAAATTCAATATTTATCTGACAAAGATGCGTTGGCGAGTCAGCTGGAGGGCCTAATTGAGGCCATTCCAGGGGCATTAATTGTTTTAGATGAGCAGCAAAAGATTGTAAAAGTGAACGCTTGCGCTAGGCATTGGTTTGGCAATAGTCTGCTCGGTCAACAGTGGTCACAGCTTCGATCCAGTATCTTAACTTATCAGGGTGAACGGACTGAACAATTTGTGCTGCATAATGGTAAGACCGTTGCGCTATCAATGAAGGCATTGAGCGGACAGTCTGGCCAGGTTGTGTTGCTCAGTGATATTACCCACCAGCAAGAATTAACCCAACAGCTTGAACATAAAAAGAAATTGGCCGATATGGGTCAGTTTTCGGCTAGTCTAGCGCATCAAATTCGTACGCCTTTAGCCTCGGCATTATTGTATGCCTCACAGCTAAGTTCAGATACGTTAAACGCTGAAGCACAACAAAAATTTTCGACAAAATTGCTGGATAGGCTGCGAGTTTTAAATTCGCAGGTCACTGATATGTTGAATTATTCGCACAGTGGAGACTTTGTAAAACAACCAAATAAATTAACAGCCTTTGTCCATACTCTGAAGGATCTGTATCACGGAAAAAAAGTGTATTTTGATATGGGCGATTTTTCAGAAGCGACAACAATTCATATTAGCCACGATGCGTTAATTGGGGCAATCAGTAATTTATTGGATAACGCGTTGGAGGCCAGCGGTTCTAATAATGATGTGTTGTGCTCAATACAGGTCATTGAGGATAACAATCTAAAAATTGTTGTTAAAGATCAAGGGCGAGGTTTGTCACTTGAGCAACAGGAAAAAATATTTAAACCTTTTTATACGGATAAAACAAATGGCACCGGTTTGGGTTTGGCAGTAGTGAGCAACGTTGTAAACGCACATAAAGGCAGGGTGAAATGTGAGTCTAATATAGGCGTTGGAACAACCATGGAAGTTCAACTGCCCGTTGTCATTTCAACCCATGAAAATAATGCAGAAAGGAGTTGATAGCGTGATGAAGCAGATCGATGTATTAATTGTTGAAGATGATATGCCCTTGCAAGAAGCGATCAAGGATGCCCTGACGAGCTATGGTTATAAGACAAAATGCGCAGCCAATGGGCTGGAGGCACTCAATACCTTAGAAACATATCAGGCGAGATTGATTATTAGTGATATTCAAATGGATGAAATGGATGGGCACGAGTTACTTCAAACGCTTAAATTGCGTTTTCCGAGCTTGCCTGTTTTATTGATGACAGCACATGCCACCGTTGAGCAAGCGGTGAAAGCCATTCAAGTGGGTGCTTCGGATTATTTAACAAAACCTTTTGAAGTGGATGAATTGGTTGTGAATGTTGAACAAACCATTGCGCCAGTAGCTTCTTCATTTGGCGAGCTACCGAGTAATGACAGTAGCATGCAGGATATTGTTGCCTTGGCCGGTAGGGTGGCAAAAAGTGATGCAACGGTATTGATTCAGGGTGAAAGTGGAACAGGTAAGGAAGTGTTATCGCGCTTTATTCATAAAAACTCCCATAGGAATAAGGAGGCGTTTGTTGCGATAAATTGTGCTGCTATTCCGGAAAACATGCTCGAAGCCATGTTGTTTGGTTATGAGAAAGGGGCTTTTACAGGTGCGTATCAGTCATCACCCGGCAAATTTGAGCAAGCGCAAGGAGGCACTATTTTGTTGGATGAAATATCAGAAATGAATATTTTGTTGCAAGCTAAATTATTACGGGTGTTACAAGAAAAGGAAGTCGAGCGCTTAGGTGGAAAGAAGACGATTTCGTTGGATGTGCGTGTGTTGGCAACAACGAATAAAAATTTAAGAGACATGGTTAATGAGGGTAAATTTAGAGAAGATTTACTGTACAGAATTAACGTGTTTCCGATTAATATTCCGCCATTGAGGGAGCGAAAAACAGATATTTTAGCCTTGTCAAAAACGATGATTGCCAGGCATTACTGTGGAGACCAATCGGCGCCCAAATTATCTGCGGGTGCTATTAAATTGCTAGAGAATCATCCATGGAAAGGCAATGTTCGCGAATTGGAGAATGTTATTCAACGAGCGTTGATAATGACAACAAATTCTATTATTAGCGACAAAGATCTTATTTTTGAATCAGCCCCATCAAATGATATTTCGCCTGAATCTGGCGTTGTAGAGAAAGATTTGAATGAAGGGGTCAGAGCGGTTGAAGATAAGTTGATTTTAGAGACCTTGGTGAGCTCAAAAGGCAGCCGAAAAAATACAGCAGAGCGTTTAGGGATTAGTGCGAGAACGTTGCGCTATAAAATCGCTCGCATGCGTGAAGCGGGCATAGAAATCCCCGCATAAAAATTGAAACAGGTTAAGTCAGCAAAGAGGAATGTTTATGAGTAACATGGAAATTAATAATGTATTGGCCCAAATGCGAGCGATGTCGGCACAGGCCTCAAGCTCTGTTAACGAGGCAAAGCCAACGAATTCATCTGAATTTTCTAGCCTGCTGAGTCAATCGATAGAAGCCGTTAATAAAACCCAAAAAGAAGCCAGTGAATTATCGACCGCTTTTACGACAGGCCAAACAGAGGCTAGTCTGGCTGAAGTGATGGTGTCTTTGCAAAAAGCCAGTTTATCGTTTCAAACCGTCTTGCAAACCAGAAATAAATTGGTTGAAGCATATAAAGACGTGATGCGGATGTCGATGTAGCGACATTGAGCGAGTTTAATAGCAATTAAAATACGATAGGTTTTATTATGGCGACACCCGCAGAGCAGGCAGCAATGCAGATGCAATCACCTCAGAGTCACTTTATGATGCGCCAGTTAGGCGTTATGCTTGCACTGGCCGTTAGTGTGGCTTTAGGCGTTGCGGTCGTGCTTTGGTCGCAAACACCAAATTACAGTTTGCTATACAGCAATCTGGGTGAACGAGAGTTGAGTGCAGTGGTGTCGGGGTTACAGCAATCCGGTGTGGAGTACAAGTTGGATGTGGGCTCTGGGGCGGTTTTAGTGCCGTCATCAAATGTCGATGAGTTACGGCTGAAGCTGGCTGGTTTGGGTTTGCCTCGTGGCGGGGGTCAGGGTTTTGAGTTGTTAGAAAAGGAGACAAGCTTTGGCGGGAGCCAGGCCATTGAAAAAGTGCGTATCAAACGTGCGCTAGAAGGAGAAATTGCCCGTTCAATAGTGACGATTCAAAGTGTGCGATCTGCACGAGTAATATTAGCGGTACCCAAGCAATCTGTATTTCTAAGGCATCGAAAAAAACCCAGTGCCTCAGTGGTTTTAGACATGTATCAAGGGCGAGAGCTACAGAAATCTGAAGTGTCTGCGATACTTCATTTAGTTTCGTCTGCTGTGCCGCAGTTAGAGACCACGCAGGTGACTATTGTTGACCAAAAAGGCTCACTGTTAAGTGCTAAAACATCAAATGACACGATGTCGTTGACCAGTCACCAATTTGAGTTTAAGCAAGGTGTTGAAGAGCACCTGATCAATCGTGTGGAAGATATCTTGACACCCATCATAGGTGTTGGTGCCCTTAGGGCATCCGTGTCAGCAGAGGTGGATTTCACAGAAACAGAACAAACGCAGGAACAATACAACCCTGATTTGTTAGCTCTGAGAAGTGAGCAAATTACGGAAGAACAGAACAGTTTAGCAGGGGCGCAAGGTGTCCCAGGAGCGTTATCCAATCAGCCGCCTGTGGCCGCAGAGGCGCCAGAAGTTGTGAATGGTGAAGCGGTTGAAGAATCATCAGGGTCAACGAATGTTAATAAACGTTCCATTAAAAATTACGAATTAGATAAGAAAATCAGCCACACTAAATTATCGGCTGGGCGGGTTAAACGAATTACAGTCGCCGTCGTGATTGATAATAAACAAGGCGAGGTAACAGCTGAAGGGGCAGCAGGAGCATCAGAACCTTATACGGCGGAGGATATTGCTAAATTCACGAATATCGTAAAAGAAGCGATAGGTTTCAATGAATTGCGAGGCGATAGCGTAACAGTGACTAATTTAGCCTTCAAGAAGCCTGAAGCATTGGAGGCATTGCCTGAGGTGCCTCTCTGGGAACAAGCCTGGGTGCTGGATGCTGCTAAACAGGCGTTGGGTGGTATTTTTGTTTTGATATTGATATTTTTTGTTTTAAAACCAACCATTAAAAGTTTGCTGGAAAAACCAACAGTGGCAGCGCTTCCATCCAGTGAATCATCTGCTGTGATGGCTCCTTCTGGGGGTATGGCGCCTGAGGCCCAAGGTAATAACGGCAAGTCGTTAGCCCTTGAATCTGATGAAGAGTTGATGATGCTGGAGGCGCCTAAAAGTTATGAACAGCGTTTAGAAATGGCTCAAAAAATAGCAGGGGAAGATCCTAAAAGGGTTGCTCAAGTAATGAAAACGTGGATAAAAGAATAATGGCTGAAGAACAACAGGCAGCGTCAAGTGCATTAACGGGAACAGCGAAAGCGGCTGTGCTTTTGTTGTCGTTGGGCGAAGAGCATGCAGCGGGTGTGATGAAGCATATGGGACCGAAAGAGGTGCAGCAGGTAGGTACTGCCATGGCCTCATTAGAAAATGTGACTACAGAAACACTGGATGCCGTCGTGGGGCAATTTATTACGATAATTGGTGGGCAAACAGCATTAGGCATTGACTCCGACAAATATATAAAAAATGTGCTGACGGATGCGTTGGGTGTTGATAAGGCAGGGGGCGTTATCGATCGCATCTTATTAGGGCGAAACTCCAAAGGCTTGGAGCAATTAAAGTGGATGGATCCGCGATCGATTGCTGATTTTATCCGCCTGGAACATCCGCAAATTATCGCCATTGTTCTCTCGTATTTAGACAGTGACCAAGCTGCTGAAACGCTCGGTTATCTCTCGCCAAACATTCGACCTGATGTGTTGATGCGTATAGCTGTATTAGATGGGGTACAGCCTGATGCATTACAAGAATTAGATGCGATTATGGAAAACCAGTTGTCAGGCAATTCTGGAGCTCAAACGGCTCAAATGGGTGGTATCCAAACGGCGGCTAATATATTGAACTTGATGGAAGGTTCGGTTAGCGCAGAATTAATTGATGCGGTGGTCGAATCCGACGATGAAATTGGTCAACAAATTCAAGATAAAATGTTTGTTTTCGATAACCTCATTGACGTGGATGATCGCGGTATACAGAGTTTGATGAAAGAAGTGTCAACCGATGTATTAACGTTAGCTTTACGTGCGGCTGATGAAGCGTTGAAAGAAAAAATATTTGCCAATATGTCTAAGCGTGCCGCTGAAATGTTACGAGATGATATGGAAGCTGCCGCACCTGCTAAAGTGAGTGATGTTGAAGCAGCGCAGAAAGAAGTGCTGGTTATTGCGCGACGTCTTGCTGATTCAGGAGAAATTTCGTTAGGCGGCGGGGGTGATGACTTTGTCTAGATCACCGATAAAAAAAGGTGATGTTTCTTCGTGGAATTTCCCATCTTTTGCTGAGTCAACATCCATTGACATCGAGATCGGCAACGTAAAAGTGCCAACGGCGGGGGATCTTGAAAAGTTACAAGAACAAGCGCTTCAAGAAGCATCTAAAAGGGGCTATGAGGACGGTTTTTCAAAAGGAATAAAAGCGGCTGAGGCGCAAATTGCTCAAAAAGTGAAGTCTTTGCAAAGTATCATGCAGTCGTTAGTTAACCCATATGAAGAATTTGATGAGCGTGTGGAAAATGAAATCACCTCGTTAGCCATTCAAATGTCTAAACAGCTCATAAGGCGAGAATTAAAAGCAGATGCTGGCCAAGTCGTGGGTGTTGTTAAAGAGGCCTTAACAGCGCTGCCTTCAAGTTCACAGAACATCAAGTTATTTCTACACCCGGAGGATGCTGAACTTGTTAAATCGGCACTGTCACTAGAAGATGAGGCTCGATGGGAAGTGGTAGAGGATCCCGTGATTACTCGAGGCGGATGCCGTGTTGAGACAGATGTGTCAACAATTGATGCGACGGTTGAAAACCGCTTATTAGCGATTATTGCTCAAGCTCTTGGAGATGAAAGAGCAACAGTATGAGTGAGTTGAGTCTAATAACCCAGCGTACTGATAAGTGGGTAAATCGTTTAAAGGGTTATCAAGACCGGATTAAAGAGCCGCAAACGATGTTGGTAGAAGGTAGGCTAACTCGCATGGTTGGTTTAACGTTGGAGGCAGTCGGTTGCCGATCTACCATTGGCGGGCGCTGCATGATTGAAACGGCGGAGGGTGCTCGAACAGAAGCAGAAGTGGTTGGCTTTTCCGGTGAGCGTTTATATTTGATGCCTACGGGCGATATTCGTGGTCTTGAACAGGATTGCCGTGTTATTCCTATGGGGTTGACCAGTATGGCGCATGTAGGACCGGCCTTGTTAGGCCGCGTGATTGACGGCGGCGGAAAGCCTATTGATAGTAAAGGGCCAGTCCATACCACCGATACGATGCCCTTACATGGGCGAGCAATGAACCCTCTAGGTCGGCAAGCAATAACAAAACCTTTGGATGTTGGCATTGGTGCTATTAATTCTTTGCTAACGGTCGGGCAAGGCCAGCGTATTGGCTTGTTTGCAGGCAGTGGTGTCGGGAAAAGTGTTTTGCTGGGCATGATGACTAAATATACCAAAGCCGATATTGTGGTGGTTGGCTTGATCGGGGAACGTGGGCGCGAAGTGAATGAATTTGTTAGAAAAACATTAGGCGCTGAAGGCTTGGCGCGCGCTGTAGTCGTTGCATCCCCAGCGGATGACCCCCCTTTGATGCGGATGCATGGTGCCATGTTGGCAACCAGTATTGCTGAGTATTTTCGTGATCAAGGTAAAAATGTTCTCCTGCTGATGGATTCACTCACGCGATACGCGCAAGCGCAGCGTGAAATAGCTTTGGCCATTAACGAGCCGCCGGCGACGAAAGGATATCCTCCCTCTGTTTTTAGTAAATTACCTAGCTTGGTGGAGAGAGCGGGTAATTCTGACGAGGGCAAGGGGTCAATCACGGCCTTTTACACCGTGTTAACCGAAGGAGACGACACCAATGACCCCATCGCGGATGCAAGCCGAGCTATTTTGGATGGCCATATACATTTGTCTCGATTGTTAGCTGAAGCGGGACACTTCCCGGCGATAGATATGGAAGCATCCGTGAGTCGATTGATGACAGAGATAGTGCCAGAATCGCATCAGGACATGGCACGTGAATTTAGGAAAATAAATTCAACCTATCAGAAAAATGCAGATTTAATCAATGTAGGCGCTTATCAACCTGGAACAAACCCAGCGGTTGATCAGGCCATAGACATGCACGAATCAATGTTAGAATTTCTTCAGCAACGAATCAACGAAGCGGTGAGTTTTGAAGAAAGTATCCAAGGGTTACAGTCTGTACTACAACAAAGGGACTTGGTTGCAATGCCGAATCCATCATAAATGGGAGTGGTGTTGAAAAAATCAAAAAGGTTTGAACCTGTTAAGCAGATCGCGGAAAACAATGAAGCGGCGGCTGTGGTTAAGATGAATCAATCATTTCAAGAGCAGCAAGCGACTCTTGAGCAGTTAGAGAAATTGAAAGGTTACCGAGATGATTATGTAGAGCAATTTAGAGCGAAAGGGCAAGAGGGTATATCGGCTTCTAGGTTGCGTGAATATCAGGCTTTTGTGCAAAAACTAGATGGCGCCATTGAAGAGCAGATGAAAGTCGTGCAAAACATGAACGCTAAAGTGGGTGAACATCAACAGGCATTTAAAAAATCAAACAGCAGGAAAAAAGTGGTTGAAAAACTCATCAAAAATTCAAAGCAACAGGAAATAGCACACAGTGATAAGCAGGAACAAAATGAAGCGGACGACCGTGTACATAAAGGCGCCCACCTTGATTAAAGTCGGTTTTTAAAAACGAAAATTAACTAAGCGTTTGAATTTTTATTGTATATTTTGAGAAGCAGTGGCTTATAATGGCCAAATGAACGTTACAAATTTATTAGAACAAGGTGTGAACTTAATGTTACTTGGGATGGGGATGGTTTTCTTCATCTTGGGTGTATTAGTTTTTGTTATCAAAGGAGTTTCTAGTTTAATATTGCGGTCCGAGCCCGTTGTTGAAACTAGTGAAAAACCTTCTGCTTTTCCAGGTGTAAATGAAGATATAGTTGCCGCTATCACAATAGCTGTTCAACGGTATCGGTCTAAATAAACTTTAAAATCATGAATAATCCATTAAAAATTACTGATGTCGTTTTACGCGACGCTCACCAATCTCTTTTTGCAACGCGCTTGCGGATTGAGGACATGTTACCGATTGCAGAAAAGCTAGACAAAGTGGGTTATTGGTCATTAGAAACATGGGGTGGTGCAACGTTTGACTCATGTATCCGTTATTTAGGCGAAGACCCTTGGGAACGTTTAAGATTGCTTAAGGCAGCAATGCCAAACACGCAACAACAAATGTTGCTGAGAGGTCAAAACCTTCTTGGATATAGACATTATGCGGATGATGTTGTTCATAAATTTGTCGAACGTGCGGCAGAAAATGGTATGGACGTTTTCCGTATTTTTGATGCGATGAATGACGTGCGCAACCTTGAAACCGCCATCAAAGCTACGGTTGAAGTTGAAAAGCATGCGCAAGGAACGATTTCTTATACTGAAAGCCCTGTCCATACATTAGAAAGTTGGGTGGATATGGGTAAACGCCTAGAAGATGCCGGCTGTCATTCAATAGCAATAAAGGACATGGCGGGTCTTTTGAAACCTTACGATGCCGCTGAATTAGTTAAGCGTCTTAAAGCTGAATGTAACGTGCCTATTGCGTTGCATAGTCATGCTACAACCGGTATGAGCGTGGCGACCTGTTTAAAAGCAGTTGATGCTGGTTTAGACATGCTGGATACAGCAATATCCTCAATGAGTATGACGTATGGTCATTCGCCTACAGAAACTTTCATTGCGATGTTGGAAGGCACTGAACGTGCAACAGGCCTGGATATTGAAAGCGTTGAGGAGATTGCTGCATACTTTAGAACAGTTCGACCTAAATATGCAGAATTTGAAGGGTCTTTGAAAGGAGTGGATTCAAGAATTCTTATTGCTCAGGTGCCTGGCGGCATGTTGACGAATCTCGAAAACCAATTAAAACTTCAAAATGCCGCTGACAAAATTGATGATGTGCTGGCAGAAATACCCTTAGTGCGTAAAGATTTAGGTTATTTGCCTTTGGTAACGCCGACATCGCAAATTGTTGGAACGCAAGCAGTCATGAACGTGCTGATGGGCGAGCGATATAAATCAATTAGCAAAGAGACCAGCGGTGTCTTAAAAGGTGAGTATGGGGCAACGCCTGCGGCGGTTAATAAAGAGTTACAAGAACAGGTCTTAGCAGGGGCGGAGGCCATTACGTGCCGTCCTGCCGACCTCATTGATGATGAATTGGATAAATTAACAGCCGAACTTGAAGCGAAAGCAAAGGAAGATGATTTGCAGTTAGCAGAACAATCCATTGATGATGTGCTGACATACGCACTTTTCCCTCAAGTTGGTTTGGACTTTATTAAAAACAGAAATAACCCGGATGCTTTTGAACCGGTTCCAACCGGCCTTGTTGAAGTAGCAAAGGCAGATCCTTCGGGTAGTGAAACTTATGATGTTGCCGTTAATGGTAAAACATATCGAGTGGAAGTGGGCCCAAGCGGATCCATTAAAAACCTTGCACCAGCCCCTTCGAGTGAGAGCGTTCCCAGTACAAAAGCTCCAGCTAAACAATCAGCGGGCTCAGAGCCATTTTGCCAGAATGAACCTTTGACGGCACCCATGGCGGGCAATATTATCCGAATAGCAATGGCCGCAGGGGATGATGTACATGCGGGCGATGTGGTGATTATTCTAGAAGCCATGAAGATGGAGACAGAGGTCCGAGCACATATCGAAGGTCAAATTTCAGATGTTTTTGTTAAAGAAGGGGAATCCGTACCGGCGGGCGCTCCCTTAGTTCTTATTTGTTAAGGTTTAATTAAATGGATAGTGGCGTATTACACATATGGCAATCGACTGGGATTGCTAATTTTGAATGGGGCAATATATTAATGATAGCGATCGGGCTATTATTAATATTCTTGGCGATTACGAAAAACTTTGAGCCATTGCTTTTGCTACCTATCGGTTTTGGCGGCATTTTAGCGAACATTCCCATCGCAGGTATCAGTGGGCCCGATGGCTTGTTAGGTATTTTGTATCACATGGGTGTAGATACGGGCTTATTCCCCTTGCTTATTTTTATGGGTGTTGGAGCCTTAACAGATTTTGGGGCGCTTATAGCCATGCCGAGCTTATTAGTGTTAGGAGCGGCGGCACAATTTGGTATTTTCGCCACCCTGATTGGTGCTCTTGCTATGAACATGATACCTGGCATGGAATTTAGTTTGGCTGATGCGTCTGCTATTGCCATTATTGGTGGAGCGGATGGGCCGACAGCGATTTTCCTGGCCTCAAAATTAGCGCCAGATCTCTTGGGGGCTATTGCCGTTGCAGCGTATTCTTATATGGCGTTAGTTCCACTTATTCAACCACCCATTATGCGCGCACTGACCTCAGAGAAAGAGCGCCAAGTACAAATGACACATTTGCGGCACGTCACGAAGAAAGAAAAAATTATTTTTCCATTGATCATTTTGTCAGCAGTGATTTTGTTTTTACCTGCGTCTGCTCCACTGGTTGGTATGTTGGCTTTTGGTAATTTAATGCGCGAAAGTGGCGTGGTCGATCGTTTGAGCTCTACGGCACAAAATGAATTGATTAATATTGTAACCATTTTCTTGGGTTTGGCAGTGGGCTCAAAGCTATCAGCAGACAAATTTCTTACATCTGAAACCCTGGGTATCCTAATACTCGGTATGGCAGCTTTTTCCATCGGCACAGCCGGGGGCATATTGATGGGCAAGGTCATGCATAAAGTGACAGGCGGTAAGGTTAACCCGCTTATTGGAGCAGCAGGCGTTTCGGCGGTACCAATGGCTGCTCGAGTGGTTAACAAGGTGGGGCAAGAAGCAAATCCACATAATTACTTGTTAATGCATGCAATGGGGCCGAATGTTGCTGGTGTTATCGGGTCGGCTGTTGCGGCAGGGGTTCTATTGGCTATCGTCAGTTAAAAACGATTGTCGTTGATGTACTAAATAAGTCGTGATTGCTTTTTTAAAGTTGTTTATTGCAACTTGGTGATTTATTAGCTTCCAACGGCAAGGCAATTTTATTCAACTAATTTTGCGGGCCGACGATGGGTTAAATAGCTAAATAATGCAAGTCACAAGAAACAACGAACAAATACAACCTTTAAATATCAATAACCAAGCGGTAGGCACGATATCTGTTGCTCCCATGATGGATTGGACAGACAGGCATTGTCGTTATTTTCACCGGCTCCTATCTCCAAACTCTGTACTCTATACCGAAATGGTAACAACGGGTGCATTATTACGAGGTGATAAAGAACGATTTCTAGCATTTGATGATGCTGAGCACCCCATCGTCTTACAGCTTGGTGGGAGTCATCCCGATGAAATGGCTAACTGCGCTCAATTTGCTCAAGAAGCGGGTTTTCAAGAAGTTAATATCAATGTCGGTTGCCCGAGTGATCGTGTACAGAATGGACGCATAGGGGCTTGTTTAATGGCTGAACCCCAACTCGTTGCGGAATGTGTGTCGAAGATGAGGAGTCGAGTTGATATACCAGTGACAGTAAAAACACGTATTGGTATCGATGACGACGATTCTACTGAATTTTTGATGAAATTTATTCAGACCGTTGCAGATGCAGGTTGCACTACGTTTGTTATTCACGCCCGAAAGGCCATATTAAATGGCCTCTCTCCAAAAGAAAACAGGACGATCCCACCGTTAAATTACGACAGGGTATATCAGGTAAAAAAAGAATATCCGGCCTTAGCCATTATTATAAATGGGGGCATTAAGTCAGTAGCCGAAATCCAACAGCACTGGCAGAATCTTGACGGCGTGATGATGGGTCGTGAAGCTTATCATCGTCCATTTTTCTTGGCAGATATTGAGCACGAACTTTTTCAACAGCCATTGATAGATAGAAAAGAAGTACTGGATAAATTAATTCAGTACGTCGACAATCAATTAGCTCTGGGTGTGCCTTTACAAAGAATGACGCGCCCTATTTTAGGGCTTTATGCTGGTGAAGCTGGCGGTAAACATTGGCGGCGTTACCTAAGCGAGAATGCAAGAAAAAAAAATGCGGGGCCTGAGGTTATACTGGCAGCTTTGGAAGCGATGTCACCGTACAATACAATAGGTGAACGTAAAGGACGGTATTAAACGGTTAATAGATAAGACCTTTAAAAGGTATTGATAATGGAAAAATTGTATAAGCAAATCATTTCTGAAATTGGTGAAGACGTAGATCGTGAAGGATTGGCGGATACTCCAACACGTGCAGCCAAGGCCATGGCGTTCCTAACGAGCGGTTATCAGACGCATTTGGATGAGATAGTTAACGGGGCTGTATTCAGTTCTGATGCGGACGACATGGTGATTGTTAAAAACATAGAGTTGTATTCTATGTGTGAACATCACCTATTACCCTTTATTGGTAAATGCCATGTGGCCTACTTACCGAATGGAAAAGTGTTAGGTTTGTCCAAGGTAGCTCGAATAGTTGACATGTACGCACGTCGATTACAAATTCAAGAGCAGTTGACCACGCAAATTGCAGACTCTATTTTAGAAGTGACTGGTGCAAAGGGCGTTGCCGTTGTTGTTGAGGCAAAGCACCTGTGCATGATGATGCGGGGAGTAGAAAAGCAAAATTCTCAGATGACCACCTCAAGTATGCTGGGTCAATTTCGTAAGAATGCTGAAACACGGGCAGAGTTTTTAAGCTTGCTGAAAATGAGTTGATTATTAAGGTTGATCAACCAATATGAAAGAACATAGTCTTGCTGATTAATTTAGAAATGCTGGAAGCGCCTTCAGAAGAGGCGGTTCGAGAGTATTTGCGTGAATTTTTATGGGATCCAAAAGTGGTGTAATTGCCACGATTTTTATGGTGGGTTATTTTAAATTTCTTTGTGTTAATAAAAAGACCGTTATATTCCAATGTTGAATAATGAAGATGCGCATATCAAAGCACTGTTTGAGTTGATTGAAGAAAAGACAACACAAATGTCTTAATACAAAAAAGGAGGCGATATCATGCCAAAGTTTTTTGGAGCGGGGTCAGATTGTAGTTTTTGTCGAATGATGCGAAGTATGGCCTTTAGTGGGCTTGGAGCTGCTATTGGAGTTGGTGTAGGTACTTTGCTGGATCTGCAAAAATCGGATGTTTGGTTATGCGCAATTGCGGGGGCATTTGTTATGGTGTTTCTTGTCCTAAAGAAATTGGAGAAATCATGAAGCGTCTTATAGTGGTGGCGATGCTATTAATCGGTACGGCTTGTTCGGAAGAGCAGCAAAACAAAATTTCGCGTTTGGGTGTGAGTTGGATGGAAGGGAACTATCATGTGACTTTTTATGAGGGCGAGCATAAAAAAACATGGACGGTCATCGACAGTAAGGTGACGTCCGACCCACAAAAAGGTTATTACTATTTTTGGGTAGAGAAAGATAATAAAAAGAAATATATCCAAGTTCCCATAGCGCGCACCGTCATTGAAGAGTTGTAACCCAATATAATGTGCGAGTTATTAGGGATGAGCGCCAATGTGCCCACAGATATTTGTTTTAGTTTCAGCGGTTTAATCAAACGAGGTGGAGAAACGGGCTCTCATAAAGACGGTTGGGGTATTGCTTTTTATGAAGGCAAAGGCTATCGCTCTTTCCACGATCCCGTTGCAAGTGCAAATTCGGAAGTTGCAAAATTCATTCAACAATACTCAATCAAGAGTACACAAGTTATTTGTCATATCAGGAAAGCCAATAGAGGCCGTGTATGCTTAGAAAATACCCACCCCTTTTCACGTGAGTTATGGGGGCAAATTTGGTCTTTTGCTCATAATGGGCAGTTAAAAGGTATTAAGAAAAAAAAATTAAATGGTTATACCCCAGTGGGTACCACAGACAGTGAACACGCTTTTTGTTGGATATTAGGTCAGCTACGTCAAGCATTTCCTACTAAACCGAAGAGTAAAATCAAGCTACGCAATAGCGTGGAGCGTTTATGCCGAGAAGTGGCGGGTCATGGCGTTTTTAATGTATTAATGAGTGATGCGGAAAACCTTTATGTTTATTGCAACACCAAATTATCTTGGTTAACGCGCCAGGCGCCTTTCGTTGAAGCGCAATTAGTGGATGCTGATTTGTGTGTTGATTTTAAAAAAGAAACCGCTCAAGAAGACGTAGTCACTGTCATAGCGACCGAGCCACTCACATCAAATGAGCAATGGGCAAAAATGGCAGTCGGTGAGTTCAGTGTTTTTCGCTTAGGTGAAAAAGAATTTACAAGTGTTAATTAATTAAAAAAAAGAGCATAGGTTTGACTAAACTGCTCATCGACTTGTTCCGAAACCGAGCTCAAAATGCCGTATGGCAGACCAACCTTTTCCCATACCTTATCGTTAGGTAAAACAGTTGCATTGATGCTTTCTTCTGATGAAGAGTCAGCATGGGCCAGCAGATTGGCAAGATAGATAATATGAACCTCTTCCAGGTGGCTGCTAGCCAGTTCGGGTTCATGATGGAAAGTGGCTGCGTGTTGAATAGAAAGAGGTATTTTCCACAATTCGAGTAAAGCGCCGCTCAATTGAGCATGATTAAAACCAAATATCGATTTTTCGGCTTCAATGTCTTTGGTCTTGTTCGCTTTGACATGCAACGCTGCCGCACGTGCAAGGTCTGGAGCTTTTGTATATAACACTAAACGGCCAATATCATGAAGAAGGCCGCTCATAAAAACAGATGAGAGTTGACGTTTTTTAGGATGATGGTCGGCTAAAAACTTAGCAAATAGGGCCGTTTTTAAACTATGCATCCAGAATTCACGCATATCAAGGATGGAATTGGGCAGGCTGGAAAATTTTTCAACCACACTGGTCGTCATGACAAGTAAACGAATCTCTTTAGTCCCGATGATAGAAATAGCATGATCAATGGTTTTCACTGTAGCAGGGAAACCAAAAAACGCCGAATTAACAACTTTTAGCACTCGAGCAGATAAAGAAGGATCCTGTTCGATGATCAGCGCCATGTCGTTGGCGTTTTTTAGTGGGTCATCCAGCGCTTGTGAAATACGTATAAAAATTTCTGGTGGTGAGCATAAATCGATTTCACCTGATAAAAAATCATTGATTGTGCAAAAGCTTGAGGGTGACAAAGGCATGGGAGAAGTTGTGGTTAGTGTTTAAAGATAATGAAAGTTGTAAAAGGAAAATTTAGATCAGTCCCTTCTAAAAGTATTTATATTGATTGATAACGATCATACCTATTTATTGATTTTCCGATATTCTATTGTTTTCTTACCAAGAATATCAAGCTGTTAAGATTTTTTTGTTGACACAATATTAAGATTAAGCGTAAAGTCATTGATAGAAAAGTAAATTAATTTTTAAAAATTGAATTTTTTGGGTTGTTGACTAAGATAAATGATTCAATCAGTGATGAGATATGAAAGAATTTAACCAGAAAGAACGAGTCATTTTGATCATCGAGCATGATGAAAGCCGTCTGTCGACATTGCAAAATATTTTATCAATTGGTGGTTACAGGAAATTAATTTGTGCTTCAAATCAAGAGCAGGTCTTTGAGCTTATACGTCCATTCCAAGGTCGGGTCGATGAGATTGGGATGATTATCCTAGATCATGACCTGCCTCAGTGTGATACGTTGAAGCTTAGCGAAATGTTAACGACACTAGATGGCCATGATGCCATTCCACTGATTCTGTTAGCAAACCCTTCTTCGATTATTGATGATGACTTAATGGCAAAGTGTCATCAAGCGAATGCGGCGACGATCATTCATTGTCCTACCGATGGAGCCCAGCTTATTCCACTGGTTGATTTAGCAATAGCGCTTAAAGATGAGCGTGAAGAACGAATGCTAAATGAAGAAAAATTAGTGCGAGAATTGTCTGAAAGACGCATTATGGAGGCTCGTCTTCAATATCTGGTCGCACATGATGAGCTAACAGGGTTATCAAACAGAAGCGGCCTTGAGAAAGCGTTAGATTTTGCCATTATACGGTGCAATAATTTTAAACAGCATGGCGCTTTATTAGACATTGATCTAGACCAATTTAAGGTTATAAATGATGTAGAAGGGCATGAGGCAGGTGATCGCTTGCTGATTGAAGTTGCAACACTAATCCGTGCGACGCTGGATAGTGAAGCATTTATCGCGCGGGTTGGGTCAAATTTATTTCAAGTTTTTATTTCTAAAGCAGTGAAGAGAACGGCTTTGGAAATTGCTGAAAAAATAAGATTGACTATTGATGAGTTTGATTTTAAATCGGGTGCCAACACGTACAATATTTCTGCCAGTATTGGGGTGGCGATGCTGGAGCCGCTTGAGTTTATCAAACGGCCTAGCGAGTTAATGTCCAGAGCAAATCATGCCTGTTACTCTGCCAAAACACTGGGCCGGAACAGAGTCAGTTTATTTGAACGTGACAATGACGAGTTAATAACACTGAGAGACGATGCTAACTGGGTGCCTAAAATACGTCATGCACTCAGTGAAGATTTATTTAAGTTAGTATTCCAACCCGTCGTTCAATTGTCTAATGGAGAAGTGTCGCATTACGAAACCTTATTGCGCATGATAGATGAAAGCGGGGAATTATTAAGTCCAGTGCAATTTATTCCAGTGGCAGAACGAATGGGCTTGATTCATCACATTGATTTATGGGTTGTGTCGCATGCTATTGACTACATTGCCAGTTTACCCAAAACGCAAGAAAACATCTGTTTTACCATTAATTTATCCAGCCATGCGCTGCAAGGTGATTACCTGCTGCCAATTGTTAAGAAAAAACTTGAATCAACATGGATATCGCCATCGAGGCTAACGTTTGAGATTACAGAGACCGCTGCGGTTTCAAACTTTAATAAAACACGTGAAATGGTATCAAAAATTCGCGCTTTGGGTTGTCGTTTTGCGTTAGATGATTTTGGCGCGGGTTTTAGTTCGTTTAATTACATCAAAAATTTCCCTGTTGATTATTTAAAAATAGATGGTCAGTTTATTAATAATTTAGCAGTCGATGAGGCCGATCAGGTGCTTGTTAAGTCAATGATTGAAGTAGCGCATAGCTTGGGAAAAAAGGCGATTGCAGAATATGTGTCAAATGTTGAAATATTAAGGGTATTAAAAGCTTTAGGGGTTGATTATGTGCAAGGTTACTTGCTAGGCAAACCCAGTTTAGACCTGTTGGAGAATCAACACGTTTCAATAGATGAATTATTAGCTAAACCGCTAGATATTGAGAAATTAATCACCCCGTCAGTTTAACTCTATGACATGATGTCGCCAATGTGTTGCGAGAGTAATCCGCATAATCTTGCGAATCTGTAAAATCGACCATGTCTAAGCCGAAAACTAAAGTAAGAAACTCCAAGAAAAAACCAAAAAAAGGGCAAAAGAAAAAAGTCCCTAACAGGTTCTTTACACGCCTGATGATCAAAGCGTGCTTGTTATTTATTATTGTCACAACGGCTTATGTTTTCTACCTAGATCATATCGTACGGACTCAATTTGAAGGCAAACGCTGGGCATTGCCTGCCCATGTCTTTGCAAACCCTGTCGAGTTATATCAAGGATTAGCTCTATCAACGGAGGATTTTGAATCACTGTTGAAGGACTTGAATTATCAGCGAACAACAGATTTTAGTTCGGGCGGAAAGTATTATCGTTCAGGCTCAAGTTTCACGCTAAAGACCCGGGCATTCAATTTTTTTGATGGCAAGGAATCGTCAAAGACAGTGAAGGTCTATTTCAGTCAACAGCATGTAAGCGCAATAAAAAATGTTAAAACGGGTCACCATGAGGCCATTTTGCGTTTGGATCCTGTGCAGGTTGGTAGCTTCTATCCAAGCCATAAAGAAGATCGAATTTTAATCAGATTAGATGAGGTGCCTCGTACATTAATTGATGGATTGATCTCGATTGAAGACCGCGACTTCTATCATCATTATGGCGTATCAGTTAAATCAATCTTGCGTGCCTTATGGACTAACTTGAAAGCAGGCGGAGTTGTGCAAGGTGGTAGTACGTTGACACAGCAGTTAATTAAAAATTTTTATTTAACTTCAGAAAGGAGCCTATGGCGGAAAGTTAAAGAGGCTATGATGGCGTTAATTATTGAATTTCACTTTGAAAAAGATGAAATTCTTGAGGCCTATCTCAACGAAGTGTTTTTAGGGCAAGATGGTGAACGTTCCATTAATGGGTTTGGGATGGCGAGCATTTTTTATTTCAATAAACCCTTAATAGAATTAAAACCGCATCAAACGGCATTGTTAGTGGGCTTAGTGAAAGGGCCTTCTTATTATGATCCGAGAAGGCACCCCGACAGAGCCGTTAAACGTAGAAACCTGGTGTTAGATGAAATGCATCGTTTGGGTTTTTTGCCTGATCAACAAAGGCAAATGGCGAAACGTTTTGGCGTCGATATTTCTCCGACCAAACAAGTTAAAAGTGCCCGTTTTCCAGCGTTTTTAGATTTGGTGAAGCGCCAATTAAGTCGGGACTATAAAGATGAAGATTTACGTTCTGAAGGTTTAAATATTTTCTCAACCTTGGATTATACAATCCAAACGAGAGCTGAAAATTTATTTAAAAAGAAGCTTGAAACACTCAATAGACAATATGGCATAGAAAAAGGAAAACTGCAGGGCGCCATGGTTATTACGCGACGTGAAGGGGGGGAAATAGTCGCCGTTATTGGTGATCGTAATCCAAGCTATAACGGGTTTAATCGGGCGCTGGATGCCATTCGGCCGATAGGCTCTTTGGTGAAACCCGCCGTTTATTTGACGGCCTTATCTCAGCCGTCAAAATACACCCTAACCACTCTGATCGATGATAAGGCAATCAGCCTTAAACAGCAATCTGGTGCGCTATGGAAACCAAACAACTACGATAAAGTTGAGCATGGGTCGGTACCACTGCATGAAGCGTTGGCGCATTCATATAATTTGGCGACCGTGCGTTTGGGTTTGGATCTTAAGGTACCAAATGTAAAAAGGACACTCGAAGATCTCGGTGTGAAGCGCCCCATTAAACCTTATCCATCGCTGCTGCTTGGGGCATTGCCGTTAGCGCCTATTGAGGTGGCTCAAATGTACCAAACTTTGGCTGGAGAGGGCTTCTTTACCCATCTCAGAGCGATTCAGTCAGTGACCTCTAATGATCATACCGCCTTACAACGATATGCCTTGCGTGTCAGACAGGTTGCCAGTCCAGAAGCCGTTTTTCTCGTTAACACAGGGTTACAAGAAGTGATGACCAAAGGGACAGGGCGTTCAGCGTATCGCCAGATGTCTGTCAATTATAAATTAGCAGGTAAAACAGGAACGACAGATGACTTAAGAGATAGCTGGTTTGCGGGTTTTAGCGGCGATTATCTTGCTGTTGTTTGGCTCGGGCGGGATGATAATAAACCGTCAAAACTAACGGGTGCGAATGGCGCGTTACAAGTTTGGTCCAGTGTAATGAAGGCTATTTCTAAGGACAGTGTTCAACTCACAAAACCCGACAATATTGAGTATGAATGGGTGGACCCAATGGGTTACCGTGCTAATGAGTTCTGTGTAAATGCTGTACAATACCCTTACATAACTGGCTCTGCTCCCACGGAATACTCGCCATGCATAGGCACGATGGAACGAACATTGGAGCGAGCCGGCAATTGGTTTGAGAGCATAATAAAGGGTCGATAGATCATATGAAATTAGTTTATTTAATGGCGATGATGTTTATCTTGTCGGCTTGTGCAGATATGTCGATGTACAATCAAGTTCCTGCGCCTATCGGTCGGTCAGGGGAGGCACCCATCGACCCTTCAAAAACCATTCCTCCGGTGGCTCAAACGTATCCTGTAGAAGAACAACCCATTCAGGAAGGGATGATTGCCCCCTATAACCCATCCGCTGAAACGGATATGAGAGCACAAAACCCCGCCGTGATTGCTTTGTTAGACGGCGCTTATCAGCAGAGTGAGTCGGGGCAATTAGACCTTGCGGCTTCTAAATTAGAACGAGCGGTACGAATTTCGCCAAGAGACCCACAGGTGTGGTCTGCTTTAGCGAAGATTCGCTTGCAGCAGAAAAAATATGCTTTAGCTGTTAGTTTGGCAAAAAAATCTAATCTATTATCGGGAGAGGATAAAAACCTACAACGTAATAACTGGCTGTTAATGGCAGAGAGTTATGATAATTTGGGTCAGACAGAATCAGCACGCCAAGCGCGCCAACGTGCCGAAAGACTATTTTAAGATGAGCAGCCCAACGAGCCCGTATTCTGTTGATAAGTTGATAGAACAAGCAAGGCAATTGGCTGCAGATTTTAAAAAAATGACAGGGAAACCCTTACCCGGTGTGAGTAATGAAATTGCCGAGCATGATGCCTGTAAATTATTAGCATTAAAGTTACATAAAGATAACTCTGAAGGCTACGATGCCATACGTGTAAGTGGACGTGGGCCTAAAAAAATTCAAATTAAAGCACGGGCTATTTTTAATGATAATTATCGAGGCCAACGTTTAGGGCAGTTGAAATTAGATAAAGATTGGGACTCGGTCGTACTGGTCTTGATGGATGAAAACTATCAGGCCTTTGATATCTTTGAAGCAACCCGCGGCGATATTTTAGATAACCTTAATAATAATTCGAACCGGATAAAACGTGGAGCGATGTCGGTTGCAAAGTTCCGCAATATAGCTACTTTGGTATGGACAAAAGAAAATGGGTTGAATGCGTCAGCTTGGCCCGACGAATTTGACGATTAACCTTTAAGCGGAAACTTTCTTGTACGACCTCGACAGCATATTAGGCTCAAATGGTGAGCTGGTTAAACATATTGAAGGGTTTCAATCTCGAGAAGGCCAGTTATCAATGGCTCAAGCAATTGAACGGGCTATTAATCAGCGAACACATCTGGTTGCAGAAGCCGGGACAGGAACAGGGAAAACTTTTGCGTATCTTATCCCGGCTATTTTATCCGGCAAAAAAACCATTATTTCAACTGGAACGCGGAACCTTCAGGATCAGATCTTTGAAAAAGATTTTCCCCTTATTCGCGACATTTTAAAGAGACCTGTCGAGGGTGCAGTCCTCAAGGGGCGAGCAAACTACCTTTGTTTGTATCGTCTCAATCAAGCAAAAATGCAAACATCGAGCTTGATTAAAGAGACAGATGTTGAATTAACCGAAATTGAACGATGGTCGCATCAAACGTTAGAGGGTGATATAGCCGAAGTAACATCCGTAGCAGAAGACTCTCTGGTTTGGCAGCAAGTTACTTCCACAGCAGATAACTGCTTGGGTCAAGAGTGTCCAATGGTGAGCGAGTGTTTTCCCTTAATAGCAAGAAAAAAAGCACAAGAAGTGGATGTTTTGATTGTTAATCATCATTTACTTTGTGCCGATTGGTCCTTGAAGGATGATGGTTTTGGGCAGTTGTTACCAGAAGCTGAGTTGATCATCATCGATGAAGCGCATCAATTAATTGATACGGCTTCAAGATTTTTGGGTATTTCTGTTAGTGCACGTCAAGTTCTGACATTACTCAGTGATATCGGCTCAGAGCAGTTGAAGTTAGCCTCTGATATGCCAGAGCTGATCGATTTAACGCACGTTATTAGTGAAGATATACGAGAAATGCGTAAGTTGCTGCCAGAGCAGTCTATTAAAGGCGCCTGGGACGAGCTGGAGCAATTAAAGGACTTTATACACGCGCTGGATTGTTTAGTGGGTCGAATTGAGCAGTTGTTTAAAATTCTAGGCAAAGTAGCTGTTCGCTCTAAAGGTTTGGAGGCTTGCTGGAAACGTTGTGAAGATATTCTATTGCGACTGAAGTTGTTTACTAACAAAGAGCGTAACGATTGGATTCAATGGTTTGAAACATACAGTCGAACTTTTACTTTTTATCGAACCCCGCTAGATATTTCTAAAGCATTTTCCAGCTTTGCTTTTGCTAGTGAAGCCAGCTGGGTGTTTACCTCAGCGACCCTTTCTGTGAATCATAAGTTTGACTTTTTTACTAAACGTCTTGGTTTAGAGGGTGCTGAAACGGGGTTATGGGAGAGCCCGTTTGATTTTGTGCATCAATCTTTAATGTATGTTCCAACCGGTATGCCCGAACCAAGAGATCAGTGCTATACGGCCGTTATGATGGAAAACGTTATTCCGGTGTTAAACGCGAGCGAAGGGAGAGCGTTTATCTTATTTACTTCGCATAGAGCGCTTCAAGAGGCTGCCACTATTTTATTAACAAAAACAGATTATAAGTTATTGGTACAAGGTGATTTGCCTAAACAGCAGATGTTGGAATCATTCAGGCGCTCGGACCGGGCTGTTTTACTCGGCACGGCAAGTTTTTGGGAAGGGGTTGATGTCCGAGGTGACGCTTTGTCTTGCGTTATTATTGATAAATTACCCTTTGCTTCTCCGGGTGACCCGGTGACTAAAGCGCGGCTTGATTACATGACAGAAAACGGGCAGTCACCCTTTTCAGAGTTTCAATTACCGTCAGCCGCCTTAACGTTAAAGCAAGGAGTGGGACGGCTGATTCGTGATGTTGAAGACAAAGGGGTGCTGATGCTGTGTGACCCCAGATTATCAAGTAAAGGCTATGGTAAAGTATTTATTCAATCTTTACCGGCAATGCCCATTACACAAGATATAAACGATGTGAAAAGATTCTATCGACGTATTAAGACCCAGAAATCCGGGGTTAAACAAACAACATGAAAATTTTAGCGATTGAAACTGCCACAGAGGCCTGTTCCGCTGCCCTATTGGTGGATAATGAAATTATTGACCGATTTGAAGTGGCTCCCCAAAAACATGGTGACCTGATTTTAACAATGGTGGATGAGTTAATGAATGAGGCGGGTGTTAAATTACCACAGTTGGATGCTTTGGCTTTTGGTCGAGGGCCCGGCTCTTTTACTGGCGTTAGAATGGCGACAGGGGTTATTCAAGGACTGGCTTTTGCCGTTGATTTACCAGTAGCACCGGTATCAACACTGACCGCGTTAGCACATCAGACGATTGATGAATCGGAAGGTAGAACGGTTTACGCCGCCTTGGATGCAAGGATGGGTGAGGTCTATTGGTGTGAATATGAGAACAGGGATGGGGCTATTAAAGCAGTGTCAGACGAGACCGTTATAGCACCGTTAAAAATACAACTCACACAAGGAAAAAAAGCGATCGGTATTGGCCATGGTTGGGAGACCTATGCAAATGAGTTAACGCAGTTGGTGAAGTCGACTGAACTGTTGGTCAGGCCAGCTGCCTTACCAAGAGCCAGAGAAGTTGCGCAGTTGGCCGTTGGCCTTATTAACAGCGGGCAAACAGTCTCCGCAGAAAATGCATTACCGGTGTATTTGCGCGATAATGTAGCGAAGAAAAAAGCACAACAATAGAAATGGCTCAGTATTTAAGTATTCATCCAGATAATCCGCAACAACGATTAATAAAACAAGCGGTCGATATTATTCGTCGTGGTGGGGTGATTGCCTGTCCAACCGACTCATCGTATGCACTGGCTTGTCATTTGGGTGATAAGCAGGCTCTTGAGCGTATTCGTCAAATTCGCCGTATTGACGATAAGCATAATTTCACCTTGGTATGCCGTGATCTAACAGAGATTGCAATGTACGCCCAAGTGAATAACGATACGTATCGGTTGCTCAAGTCGTTAACCCCAGGTGCGTTTACTTTTGTGCTGAAAGCCACTAAAGAAGTGCCTCGCCGCTTGAAACACCCAAAACGAAAAACGATCGGCATTCGAATACCCGACAATTTGATCGTTCAGAAAATTCTTGAAGAATTAAAAGAGCCCATGTTGACCAGCACATTAATCCTACCGGATGAGACTGAGGCAATCGCAGATCCATATGATATCAACGATCAATTGGATCGAGTGTTAGATCTTGTAGTGGATGGAGGGATCATCCCTTATGAACCGACCACGATGATCGTCTGGGATAATGATTTTCCCGAAGTTGTTAGAGAAGGCAAAGGGCAGGTTGATTTTATTGCACGCAAGGAAGACAACTGATGCCTATGGATGAGCTGACCCTGGTCGGCCGGATCGCTATCTGGATATTACCGGTGGTTTTTGCCATTACCGTGCATGAAGTGGCTCATGGCTGGGTAGCGAGTAAATTGGGTGACCATACCGCAAAAAACCTCGGCCGATTAACGCTTAACCCCATTAACCATATGGACTTGGTCGGAACCGTGATTGTGCCGGGGGTGTTATTATTTTTAGGCGGCTTTATCTTTGGTTGGGCAAAACCAGTGCCGGTTAATTGGAATAATTTAAATAACCCTAAACGTGATATGGTTTATGTGGCGATGGCTGGGCCGTTAGCTAATTTTTTCATGGCCATAGGCTGGGGTATTTTAATGAAAATAGGTTATTTGCTGGGCAGTAGCAACGAATTTTTTTCCTTGCCTTTAATTTATATGGGTTACGCCGGTGTTTTTATCAATGCTGTGCTAATGATGCTCAATTTATTACCCATTCTACCGCTCGATGGAGGACGTATACTAGCGGGCTTGTTGCCAAACAAAATCAGTCTTGAATTTAGTAAATTAGAGCGATTTGGTTTTCCAATTCTAATCGTTATCATCGCCATGGGGTGGTTATCTAACCTATTAGGTCCCCCCGTTTATTTTTTACAATCGAGTATTTTTAAAATACTGGGTATTTAGGAGGAAATGTGAGTTCAGAAGTTCCAGCGCAATATCGCCGCGTCTTATCTGGCATGAGGCCAACCGGCCAACTGCATTTGGGCCATTATCATGGCGTGCTAAAAAATTGGGTCGAATTGCAGCAAGAATACAAATGTCATTTTTTTGTGGCCGATTGGCACGCACTGACTACGCATTACGAAGACCCGTCCATCATTGCTGACAGTACATGGGATATGGTCGTCGATTGGCTAGCAGCAGGTGTTGATCACGGGTTGGCCGATTTGTTTATTCAATCGAATATTCCTGAACATGCGGAGTTGCATTTATTGCTGTCAATGATGACACCTATTGGTTGGTTAGAAAGAGTGCCCAGTTATAAAGATCAACAAGAAAAATTAAAAGAAATGGATTTGGCGACCTATGGGTTTTTGGGGTATCCATTATTGCAAAGCGCAGATATTTTAATGTACAAGGCTGGCTTGGTCCCTGTTGGAGCGGATCAGGTCGCACATGTGGAATTAACACGCGAGGTCGCAAGGCGCTTTAATTATTTATATGGTCGTGGATTAGATTTTGAAGAAAAGGCAGAGGCTGCGATTAAAAAAATGGGCAAGAAAAACGCAAAAATGTTTAATAAGTTGCGTGATTCTTTTCAAGAAAACGGTGACCAGGAAGCGCTTGGCGTCGCACGTGCTTTATTAGAAGCCCAACAAAATATCACGGTGGGTGATAAAGAACGCTTATTTGGCTACTTGGAAGGCAGTGGTCGAGTTATTTTACCTGAGCCGAACGCTTTATTGACCAAGGCTTCTAAAATGCCCGGTTTAGATGGGCAGAAGATGTCAAAATCATATAACAATACAATTGCCTTACGTGATGAGCCAGAAGATGTGGAGAAAAAACTTCGCACCATGCCAACGGACCCGGCACGAGTACGTAGAACCGACCCAGGCAACCCAGAGAAATGCCCTGTTTGGCAGTTTCATGAGGTTTATTCTGACGATGGTGTTTGCGAATGGGTGCAGGAAGGATGTAAAACGGCAGGTATTGGCTGTATTGATTGCAAACAACCCGTGATTGATGCTGTGTTACGCGAGCTAAAACCAATGCAGGAACGAGCTCAAGAATATGCTGAACAACCTGAGCTTGTCCGTTCTATTATTAATGAAGGGACAGAGAAAGCTAGAGATGTTGCGAAAGAGACACTGGAAGAAGTGAAATCTGCGATGGGCATGAGTTACTGATAAGCGGCATTTAAAAATAGGTAAGGAAGAAACATGACAGAATTTAAACAGGTATCGGTCGTTAAAAAAGCGAATGTATACTTTGATGGAAAAGTCGTCAGCCGAACGGTTAAGTTTGAAGATGGCTCGGTGAAGACTTTAGGTTTTATGATGCCAGGTGAGTATGATTTTAATACCGATGCAGCTGAGGTGATGGAGATTTTAGAAGGAGAATTGGACGTGTTGTTGCCTGGCTCAGAAGATTGGTTGAGAGTTAAAGGCGGTGAATCATTTGATGTGCCGTCAAACTCAAACTTTCAATTAAAAGTTCGTCAAATGACAGATTATTGCTGTTCGTTTATAGAGTAAGTTGTTGAATCGGCTATGTTGCCACTAAATTGTCATCAAGAACCTATATTCTGTACAGTCTTCTTGGAGGGTGAGTAGAGAATGAGCGATTATAAAAAACCTCGGCGGACTAAAATCGTCGCTACACTTGGGCCCGCAACGGATGATCCTGCTGTTTTAGAGGGATTAATTCAAGCGGGGGTTGATGTCGTTCGTTTGAACTTTTCGCATGGCCATGCCGATGAGCAAAAAAAACGCGCTCTGATGGTTAAAGAATTGTCTGCAAAACAGGGGCGCCATGTGGGGGTTTTAGCCGATTTACAAGGGCCTAAAATTCGTATCGCGCGTTTTAAAAATGATAAGGTTACGTTGAAAAAAGGTGAGCCGTTTATTATAGATACGCAATTATCTGCAACAGCCGGTGATGAAAAACAAGTGGGCTGTGACTATAAGGAACTTGCTCAGGACGTCACAGAAGGCGACCGCTTATTATTGGATGATGGCCGGATTGTATTGAATGTTGATACTGTTGAAGGGTCTAAAATTTTATGTACGATTGTTGTCGCCGGAATTCTCTCAAACAATAAGGGGATTAATTTACAGGGCGGGGGGTTATCAGCCAGTGCGCTTACGACGAAAGATAAGGAAGATATAAAAACCGCAGCGCAAATAGGCGTAGATTTTATCGCCGTTTCCTTTCCAAGAAGTGCAGATGATATGCACCAAGCGCGAGCTTTAGTTGAAGCAGCGGGTAGTCATGCACATTTAATTGCCAAAATTGAGAGAGCCGAAGCTTTAGATGTGTTAGAAGAAATGATTGATGCGTCGGATATCGTGATGGTGGCCCGAGGTGATTTGGGCGTGGAAATTGGAGACGCAAATTTACCGCCAGTTCAAAAAAGTATCATTAGGATGGCGCGTGATAGAAATACTGCCGTCATTACTGCAACGCAAATGATGGAGTCGATGATTCATAATGCTATTCCAACACGAGCCGAAGTTTTTGATGTGGCGAATGCGGTGGCAGATGGCACAGATGCCGTGATGCTGTCTGCTGAAACGTCTATCGGGCAATACCCCATACAAACGGTAGAGGCCATGGGACGAATCTGTGAAGAGACAGAACGTCAGCCTAGAACGATCCGTTCGAGGCACCGAATGGGTAAGCAGTTTGGCCGGATTGATGAAGCCATCGCCTTATCAGCTATGTATGTAGCAAACCATACAGATATTAAAGCAATTGCTGCTTTTTCTGAGTCGGGAAGTACGCCGATGCAGATGTCTAGAATCAGTTCAGGAATACCTATTTTTGCCATGGTGCCAGATGCTAAAATTTGCCGCCGAGTAACAATGTATAGAGGCGTTGTGCCTGTTTTACTAAAGGCCCCGAAAAATTTATCTACTGATGTTAATCAAGCCGCGATAAGCAAACTGAGAGAGTTAAAGATCGTTGATGTCAATGACCTGGTTATTATTACTGTCGGCGAAATGACAGGGCAGCACGGTGGCACAAACACCATGAAAATTAAACAAGTGGAGCCATAAGTCGGGTTTAATGAGCCATTATTTGCTGTGGTAGACTAAGTGCTCATTCGTTTTTACTCTCATGCAAATGGAAAACACATCTGACAACGTTGCGCCTATCCAACAAACGTTAGCATTAGTCGATGGCCAGCCCTATAAGGACTTGCCAGAAGACCTGTATATTCCTCCTGATGCGCTAGAAATTTTCTTAGAAACTTTTGAGGGCCCATTGGATTTATTGCTGTACCTTATTAAGCACCAAAATTTGGATATTCTTGATATTCCTGTTTTGACGATTACCGAGCAATATATTGAGTACATAGAATTGATGCAACATCTGCGCATGGAGTTGGCTGCTGAATATTTAGTCATGGCGGCGATGCTTGCCGAGATAAAATCAAAAATGCTATTGCCAAAGAAGAGTGATGAGCAGGTGGAGGAAGAAGACCCTCGTTCAGAATTAATCAGGCGTTTGCAGGAATATGAACGATTTAAGCGAGCTGCGGACGACATTGATGCAATGCCTCGGTTATATCGAGATCATTATTTAGCGGCAGCGGAATGGGCCATTGAAAAAATGGAAAAACCACCGCCTGATGTTGAATTGAATAGTATTTTGATGGCCTTTCAAGATGTTTTAAAACGCGCTGAAAAATACAGTCACCATCAAATTCTACGTGAGCCTCTATCAGTTAGAGAGAGAATGTCTCATATCCTTATGGTGTTAAGCGAAGGCGTAGAAGAATTTGTTGCCTTCCATCAATTCTTTATGTTGAACGAGGGGAAAAGCGGCGCTGTAGTGACCTTTTTGGCGATTCTAGAATTAAGCAAGGAAGGTTTGATTGACATTATTCAAGGCGAACCTTTATCTGAAATATGGCTTAAACCCATTATCGATTGAGAAAAGAGAAGTATGAATATAAAAAATATCATCGAGGCAGCATTATTTGCAGCAAATGGACCGTTGTCGATTATGGAAATTCAAGATTTATTCTTACTAGAAGATCGACCAGACAAACACTTGGTGAGAAAGGCGATCAAAGACCTGAAAGAAGACTATTCGGCCAAGTCGATCGAGTTGGTTGAGGTGGCAAGCGGCTACCGTTTTCAAGTTAAATCAGAGTATTCTTCATGGCTGGCAAGATTATGGGAAGAAAAGCCTGTAAAATACAGCCGTGCACTACTTGAGACCTTAGCCATAATCGCCTATCAGCAACCGGCAACTCGTGGGGACATTGAAGAAATACGGGGTGTCGCTGTGAGTACAAATATTATTCGAACGTTACAGGAAAGAGAGTGGGTTCGAGTCATAGGGCACAAGGAAGTACCGGGTAGACCCGCTTTATATGCCACGACTAAAGAATTTTTAGATTACTTTAATTTACAAACATTAGCTGATTTGCCTCCATTAGCCAGTTTGCTTGAAATTGATTTGTCAGCGAATCAAGACCTGCAACTTAACCTGGGTGACGAGACCCCACCAATAAAGACAGAGCCGATTCAAGATGAAAAAGAAAGCCTTTCAAAGCCAACCACAGAAAGTATTCAATAAAAGTAAAGGACAACAACCGGAGCGTATTCAGAAATTACTTGCCCAAGCAGGCGTAGGCTCTCGTAGACAAATTGAAAAGTGGATTCTAGAAGGTATTATTCATGTTAATGGCGAGGTGGCTCAGTTAGGTGACAAAATCACGACACACGACCTTGTTAAGCTCAGAGGACGGCCCGTTAAACTTGCCGGTAAACTGGAGGTTAATACACAAGTGCTGGTTTATCATAAACCAGCGGGTGAAATAGTCAGTAAGAAAGATCCGGAAGGACGGCCCAGTGTGTTTAAGCGATTACCCCGGCTAAAGATAGGGCGATGGATTGCAGTCGGTAGGCTGGATTTAAATACTCAGGGGTTATTGATGTTTACCAATGATGGAGAGTTGGCGAATAAATTAATGCACCCATCTAAACAGATTGATAGAGAGTATGCCGTGCGTGTCATGGGAACAGTAACGCATGAGATGTTAGAACGATTGGTGAATGGCGTTGAGCTTGAGGATGGAATGGCTCGTTTTGAAGATATACAAGAATCAGGTGGTGAAGGAATAAATCGCTGGTTTCATGTGGTTGTTGCAGAGGGGCGAAACCGCGTGGTTAGGAGGTTATGGGAGTCACAAGATTGTAGAGTGAGCCGTTTGATTAGAGTTCGTTATGGCACCGTTTTTTTACCGCCGGGTCTACCAGCGGGCCAATATCAGTATTTAGAAAAGAAAGAGGTTGAGGCATTGAAAAGCCTAACGGCCGATTAAGCGCAGACCGTTTTATTTCGTCCGGTATTTTTTGCTTGATATAAGGCTTTATCAGCTTTTTCCATTAAGTTATCAAGTGTGTCACCTTCACTATATTGCGCAATCCCGATGCTTACAGTTAGGTTGAACTCATGACCAGCATGTTTGATAGGGAGTGCCTGGGCGGCTTTACGAAGTCTTTCAGCCAGTCTCTCAGCGCCAACGGAATCAGTTGAATTGAGTAGTACAGCAAACTCTTCTCCCCCTATCCTGAATACATGGTCACTTTCGCGTACGGTTTCTTGGATGCAATGGGTGATTGATTTCAGCGCCATATCACCAGCGGCATGGCCATACGTGTCGTTAATAACTTTGAAAAAATCAACGTCAAGGATAAACAGGGATAAATTGGAATGATGACGATGGGTTAAAGACACTTCTTTTTGAAAGACAGAATCTAAGGTTGATCGATTTAGCGCACCTGTTAAGGGGTCCGTATAAGATGAGCGCAGGGCTTGCAGATAAAGCAGTGCATTTTTCAGTGGGTATAATAAAGCGGCTAATAAATGCTCTATCAACTGAAGTTCTTCTTCTGTAAAGCGTTTGCGGCGCATAAAGGTTAATTTGCCAAGAAAGCTGCTTTCAATAGTTAAATGGTATTCACATTTGTGATGCGCAGTCAGGCCATGTTGAAGGGTTGTATTCAATTCATTATTTTCAAAAATGAATCCACTTTGACCGATTTTTTTAGATAGGGCCGTATCAAAAATAATCAGTAATTTATTTAGGTCAAGGGTTGTTTGCAGAGCGCTGATTAAATGACTTAACTCAGTCGGCTGCTCAAACTGTTTGGATGATAAGGCATTATTGGCCATATCAGTGTTTGTTTTTTTCAATTCCATAACCATTTGATCCGTTGAGGTGCTCATTTAGTATCCCTAGTTGACTTTTATGGAAACAGCAAAGCGATAATTGTGCCAAAAAATAATAAACAATAAAAATCAATAAGTTATAAAATTAAAAAATAATAATATATACAATAGACATAAATTTGACGGAAAAATATGACTGGGTGTACCACGTTATAAATCAGTGGCCAAATAACTAAAAGGCCGGTTACGTTGCTTTGGTTTTTATGGCTTGAGGAGGGCGGCTTTTTTTATTTCCCATGCCTGGCTGGGTTCTTTAATTGAAATATACCATTTGCCAGGCTTAGGGAGTTTAAACGGCGTTTGATAAGTGCTATTAGCTATTGGCATCAACTTAAGAGATTGATCGAATTGGCTAAGAGTAGCGTGTTTGAGATCCACTAATAGCTGGCTGGGCTGGCTTCTTAAGCCAGTTAATTGAATGGTAAGAAATTGACTGTCAATGGTGACTGTGGCTGACAGGCCAAGTTTTTTTGCATTTTCTTCAAGTTGCTTGTTGATGTTTATTGCTAAGCCTTCCTTATAATAATCAGTGGTGACTAAGGAGGGCGGGTTTTTTTGAGAAATAAAAAATGTAATGACACTGGCAATGACAACCGTGAGCGGTAGCAGGATTAAAAACCATGGCCAGAACTGTTTATACCAGGGTAGATTGTCGTCAGGTATATGTTCCATTTAAGGGTCCAAGGGGCCAATAAAGCGGCCTTCTGATGACGTAAATGCTTCGGTATCGTTCTCTGATTGAAGGCTGATCGTAATAGGTGTTGAGGCCTTTTTTAAATTTCCAGGGTCCACTGATAATTGAAGTGGCATCTCAATAACTTCACCGGATTTGACGCTAATAGGCGCAGTCAGGGAGGATTTAATGCCGTCTATACCACTAACAGTTAGATGGTATTTGTGATCAATTAAATCCATATTAAGCACTTTGATTGTATAGCTATTGCTGATAATGCCCTCGAAGTTTTCTCGATACAGCGCATTTCTGTCTCTAAGTATATTCAGTTCAACGGAGTCACGGGTTTCAATTGAGTAAATGACGCCGGACATGATGCTAATGAGAAGAAGGGTATAGATAATTATCCTTGGGCGGAGGATAGAGGTGGGTTTACCCTGCAGACTGTTTTCAGTTGTATATTTAACGAGTCCGCGTGGGTACTCCATTTTGTCCATCACGCTGTCGCAAACGTCTATACAAGCTGCGCAGCCGATGCATTCATATTGCAGGCCATCGCGAATATCAATACCGGTAGGGCAGACTTGGACGCAAAGACTGCAATCTATGCAGCTGCCTAATTGTTTCGCTTTGTAGTCATCACCTTTTTTTCTTCCGCCTCTTGGTTCGCCTCTTAGTGCGTCATATGAAATAACCAGCGTGTTTTTATCAAGCATGGCGCTTTGAAAACGTGCATAAGGGCACATATACATGCAGACTTGTTCTCTTAACCAACCGGCATTTCCATACGTTGCTAAGCTATAAAAGAAAAACCAAAAAGTTTCCCAAGGCCCAAGGTTAAAAGACATAATGCTTTGCCCTAACTCTCTTATGGGGGTGAAGAAGCCGACAAATGTGAAGCCGGTGTACAGTGAAAATATAATCCAGAGTGTGTGCTTGGTGGCTTTTATCCGAAATTTAGTGACATTGTTTGTTTGTTTGTCCAGCTTCATTTGTTGAGAGCGTGTTCCCTCAACTTTTCTTTCTATCCATAAAAAGACTTCGGTCCATACGGTTTGAGGGCAGGCGTAACCACACCATAGCCGGCCGGCTAGGGCGGTAAATAGGAAGAGGGCAAAGGCCGCGCAAACGAGTAGCAAGGCAAGATAGATGAAGTCTTGTGGCCAGAAAATCCAATTAAAAATATAAAATTTACGCTCTGGTAAATCAAACAGGACAATTTGGCGTCCGTCAAAATTGATCCAGGGGATCAGATAATAGAGGCCCAGCAACACAGTAACACCCAGCAAACGTAAGTTTGCAAACAAACCATGAACTTCACGGGGGTACAGTTTTTTTCGCTTTTCAAAAAGTGAAGATTCTATAGAACCTTTATCGTCAATACTCATTTTTTTCTAGTGACACCGCGTGAAAAAGTGATCGAGAAAAAGCCACTCCATGCACAGATTAGCCAAAAAAAGAAAAAACCTATAGAGTAAGCCGCTAAATATGAAATGTGGTGGAAACCCAGTTGCGATGCAATGATTAATGGGTCAAGGGCGCTGAAAACAAGACCGCTTAGGATGATGGCCATCCAAAAAGATGGCCAAAGAACCCCGATAATAAGCCGTTTTTTATTTAAATCCAAGGTTATTTAATGGCTTGATAAACTGTAAACGTAGGCTGCAAGAATGTGTACTTTGTCTTCACCTAAGAACGCTTTGTGTGCTGGCATGTGTCCTGTACGACCTTTAGAGATGCTTTCGATTATTTTATTACGTGATGCACCATATAACCAAATTTTATCGGCAAGATTAGGGGCGCCCAGCAAAGGGTTTCCTGTTGCATCCGCTTGATGACAAGCAGCACAATAATTGGCAAAAAGCGCTTTGCCGCGCTGGGCGTCTGTCGCTTTATGCTTTCTGCCTGTTAAGCTCATTAAATGATCTGCTAAGTAGCCGATTTGTAAGGGAGTTAAAACTGACTCCCAGGCTGCCATAGCGGCATTTCGACCATCCGCAATCGAAGTTTTAATGTTTTCAGGCGATCCCCCCCAAATCCATTCATGATCCGTCAAGTTGGGGAAGCCACGAGAGCCACGCGCATCAGAACCATGGCACTGCGCGCAATAATTCACAAATAAACGTTGCCCAACAAGGTTGGCCTCTTTGTTTTCACTTAATTCAATAAGAGGTGTTTTGGCAAATTTGCTATACAGCGGCCCATAGGTTTCATTGGCGACGGCGACTTCATCGCTATATTTTTTATCGGATGTCCAGCCTAAAAGGCCAGGATAATTTGCAAAACCGGGGTACATTAACAGATAGATAACGCCCCAGACTATACTGATGTAGAACATGTAAAGCCACCAGCGAGGCATGGGGTTATTCAGTTCTTTTAAGTTGTCATCCCAAACGTGACCAGTGACTTCGCCTTGCTTCGCTTCCCCTTTGTTTGGTTTCGCGACCCACCTGATCAGCAGGTAACAGCCAATGATATTTAATAGAATGACAAGGGTTACAACGGCTGACCAAAAAACACTCATTTCTTATCCTCTTTTAGTGAAGCACTGATTTCATCGCCTTGAAACGGAATATTGGCGGCGTCTTTGAATTCCTTTTTTCGATCTTTGCTCCAAGCCCAGATCCAAATAGCAATAAAAAGGATAAAGAGTGCTAAGGTTAGAATGGAACGTAGCGTGTTAAGTTCAAACATGACTATCTCCTGGCGCTAACGCTCGTACCGAGAACTTGTAAGTAGGCAATAAGAGCGTCCATTTCGCTTTTCCCTTTAACTGACTCTGGCGCACTGGCAATGTCATCATCAGTGTATGGCGTATTAAGCATGCGTAAGACCCGCATTTTGTTTGCGATTAATTCGCCATCAATCGTGTTTTCGTTAAGCCATGGATACGCGGGCATATTAGATTCAGGCACAACCAATCGTGGATTTGTTAAATGTAAACGGTGCCAGTCGTCGCTATAACGACCGCCTACACGTTGCAGGTCAGGGCCTGTTCTTTTTGATCCCCATTGGAAGGGTCTGTCGTAGACAAATTCACCTGCCAATGAATAATGGCCATAACGTTCAGTTTCAGCGCGAAAGGGTCGTATCATCTGTGAATGACAGCCGTAACATCCTTCTCTTACATAAATATCTCGCCCTGCTAATTGCAGAGAGTTATAAGGCTTTAACCCGGAGACAGGTTCGGTTGTTTGTTTATTAAAGAATAAAGGAATGATTTCAATTAACCCGCCTACAGAGACAACAAGAACGATTAAAATCATCATTAACCCGATATTGGTTTCAACTTTTTCGTGACTCATTTTAATCTGCTCCAGTTAAGCTTGTTGAGGTACAAGGATATTAGAAGGCTCTGCTCCTCTAACTGTTTTGAACACGTTATAGGCCATGATAAACATACCGGCTAAGAACATGCTGCCACCGATAAAGCGTATTAAATAGAACGGATTCATGCGCAATAAAGATTCTACAAAACTGTAGGTTAGTGTGCCGTCATCATTAATAGCACCCCACATGAGACCTTGCATGACGCCCGCAATCCACATAGAGGCAACGTACAGGACGATGCCGATAGTAGAGACCCAGAAATGTGTTTCCACCAGCTTCATGCTAAACATATCTTGTTTGCCAAAGAGTTTTGGAATCAAATAATAAAGAGAGCCAATGGTAATCATAGCAACCCAGCCCAGCGCGCCGGAGTGAACATGACCGATCGTCCATTCCGTGTAGTGGGATAGAGCATTCACAGATTTAATCGCCATCATTGGGCCTTCAAACGTTGACATGCCGTAGAAAGACAGCGAAACGATCAAGAACTTCAGAATGGGATCATGACGTAATTTTTGCCAAGCGCCCGATAAGGTCATGATACCGTTAATCATACCGCCCCACGACGGTGCCAACAAAACGACAGAAAATACCGCGCCCACCGATTGAATCCAATCAGGTAAAGCGGTGTAATGAAGGTGATGAGGGCCAGCCCACATATAGATCGAAATGAGGGCCCAAAAATGCACGATCGACAAACGATATGAATAAATAGGGCGTTCTGCTTGCTTTGGTACAAAGTAATACATCATGCCTAAAAACCCAGCGGTTAAGAAAAACCCAACGGCATTATGGCCGTACCACCACTGAACCATTGCATCGGTTGCACCAGCATAAATAGGGTAAGACTCAGTCAGACTAACAGGAATCGCTAAAGAACGAACAATATGAAGAACAGCCACGGTTAAGATAAACGCACCAAAGAACCAATTAGCCACATAAATATGCGGTGTTTTGCGTTTTATAATCGTGCCAAAGAAGACAATGCCGTAGGCAACCCAAACAATTGCTAAGAAAAAGTCAATTGGCCATATTAATTCAGCATATTCTGCCCCCGTTGTTAATCCTAAAGGTAGGGTTATGGCGGCAAATACAATAATCAGTGTCCAACCCCAAAACACAAAACTAGCCAAAGCATTACCAAATAAGCGTACTTGGCAGGTTCTTTGTACGACGTATAAAGACGTTGCCATGAGACCAGAGCCACCAAAAGCGAATATCACGGCGTTGGTATGTAGAGGCCTAAGTCGACTATAGGTAAACCAGGGAAGGTCGAAGTTTAAAGCTGGCCAGACCAGTTGAGCGGCGATGATGACGCCAACAAGCATGCCGACGATACCCCAGATAACGGTCATAATTGAAAACTGCCGAACTACAGTATCGTTGTAGATAAGTGTGCTCATACGCGGGTCTCTATAATAAAAATATGTGTTTTATTATAGGTGTTGTGCTGCAGCAAATATAGGCAAATTGCTTTAAAAAATGACCTGCATCAGAAAATTGGAGTGATTGGTGAAATTAATTAAAACAGGGTTGATTTACCCTTACAATGCCGACACGAGAATTAAGAAAGTGTGATGATGTTTTGTAGGCTTTCCAGGTCGTTAATTTTAATTCGTCGTTTATTTTGTAATGTGATGAGCTTGTCGCGTTCTAGTTTACGAATGCCTCTGCTGACTGTTTCAGGCGAAAGGTTGAGGAGGTTGCCAATTTCACTGCGAGATAAATACAGGTTAAATTCAGTATAAAAATAGCCTCGGAGCCGATAACGATCAGATAAATCCAGAAGTAGAGAGACGATACGTTTTTCCGCACTGGCTTTGCTTACTGAATTGGCGTTATTGCTTTGGTTGATCGATTTACTGGCGTGCTTTAACAGTTGTTTGAAAATATGTGGAATATTTTCTTGTAAACTCTCTAGATTTATTTCGCAGACATTGCTGGTTTCGAGTGCGTGGATTGAACATTGATATTTGTCTGTCGCGACACCATCAAAGCCAATGATTTCTCCAGGTAGATAAAGCCCCATGACATCGTCGTTAGATTCCTCATTTTTAGCGAGGATTTTGACAGAGCCAGATTTTAATGCGAATAGAGACTTGAAAGGAGTGCCTTGTTGGTAAAGAATGTCTCCGGCATGTAACAGTTTTGTGTGACTAACGGAGTCGTCAAGTCGATCAATATCTTGTTGCGCTAGGCCATGTGGAATACAAAGATCGCCTAAGCTACAGTCAGCACATGAAACGGTCAATTCGCGAAATAAATTTTTAGCCACTGAACTCATGCAGTTACAAATACCCTAAAGTCTAAAGTATGTTTATATTACCTCATTTGTACGTTAAATCTACCGCTTAAGTGATGAAAAGTCATGCTAAAAGCGAAAAGCATCAAGTCTGTTTTCACTGCGGCCTTGATGTTCCCAGTGGAGCTAGGTGGGGAGTTGACTTTAACGGGCAATGGAAACCAATGTGTTGCCCTGGCTGTGAAGCCGTTGCGCAAGCGATTATAGACAATGGCCTGGCAAGCTTTTATCAAAAGCGAACAGCCTATTCTGTCACAGCGAAACTGCCTTTAGAAACACTGGAACAAGACAAGCAAAGCGAGATAGAAACAGAGGGTCTAGGTGATGTGATTGACACCTCTCTGATGATCGAGGGGATCACGTGTTCTGCTTGTATTTGGTTGCTTGAACGCCAAGTGACAAAATTAAAAGGGGTCGTTTCTTTTAAAATTAATTATGCAACTCGGCGTGCGGTACTTAAGACTGTTCAACATCAGATTCATGTTTCAGATGTATTGTCAGCCATTCGAGAAATTGGTTATCAAGCGGTTTCGTTTGATGTCAATAAACAGTTTTATAGGTTACAAAAAGAACGTAAAGACTTCCTTGGTAGGCTCGGTGTTGCTGTTTTTTGTGGCATGCAGGTCATGATGATTACATTGGGTATCTATGTTGCTGACCCCAGTGATATTGAACCTAATATGTTGCAGTTTTTAAAATGGGTAAGTGCCTTGTTAACGTTTCCGGTGGTGCTTTTCTCGGCAAAGCCTTTCATGAGTGCTGCCTTTCGAGATATTAAAAATAAAATGCCGGGTATGGATGTGCCGGTCGCTTTAGGTATTAGCTTAGCTTTTTTAGCGAGTCTCTATAATACATTCACGGGCCAAGGGGATACTTATTACGAATCTGTTTGCATGTTCGTTCTGTTTTTAATGTTGGCACGTTATGTGGAATTTTTGACTCGCTGGTACGCGATCAGTTCGAGTGAGCGTCTTACTCAAGCAGTACCTATGATGGCTCAGCGTGTAGGTGAGGATAATCACATACACAGTGTGGCGGCCAACACGTTGGTTTTGGGTGATCAAATACAAATTAATCCAGGTGAAGTCATCCCGGCAGATAGCCTTGTTTTATCCGGTGAATCTCAGGTAGATGAGTCAATCTTGACAGGCGAAAACGAGCCCATTGATAAAAAGTCAGGTGACCGGCTGTTAGGCGGTAGTCACAATCTTAATAATACCTTGAGGGCGAGAGTGAGTTGTGTGGGAGAAGACAGCACCTTGTCAACGATTGCTCGTTTAATTGACCGGGCCCATGCAGAAAAACCCGCTTGGGTAGAGGTAGCAGATCGTTTTGCGAGTGTTTTTGTTGGGATGGTTATTTTAGTGACAGCTAGCACTGCAATGGTTGGTTATTGGCAAGGCCAAACGGATTGGTTTTCAATTGCTTTGTCCGTTTTGGTTGTGACATGCCCCTGTGCGTTATCTTTAGCAACGCCAACGGCCTATACAGCGGCGATGAGCTCTTTGTTTGATCGTGGGATTATCATTACAAAAGGGGTCGCTTTGGAGCAACTATCCGCTGTTGACCGAGTTGTTTTTGATAAAACAGGTACGCTGACTGAGGGCAGTATGCGCGTTTCAAAGTGCACCCTCTTTGGCCAACAAAGTGAGCAAGCATTAATGGATGTTGCGATAAGTCTGGAAGAGTTTTCTGACCACCCGATTGCGCGAGCGTTTAAACGTGAAGCCAGGCAGATGAATTGTCAGGTAGAAAATATAGAGCAAGAAAATGGCGCGGGTTTAACAGGGCAAATAGAAGGTGAAAAATATTCCATTGGGTCTGAGTCCTATATTAGAAGGGTGCTCGGGAAAAGGTTTGAATCCATTGAAAGTGCTGAGACACAAGTGTATTTGTCAACGGATGTGAACCTATTGGCAGTATTTGAGATACATGATGATATAAGGGTGGGTGCTGCGAAGGCAATATCTTGGCTTAAAAACCAAGGAAAAGCAGTGAGTTTATTAAGTGGGGATAAGCAAATCCCCGCAAGGTGGTTGGCAAAAAAAGTTGGTATTGAAGACGTAAAATCGGAGGCTTCTCCCCGAGATAAACTCGCAGAAATAGATCGTCTTCAATTGGCTGGTGAACAAGTGGTGATGGTGGGCGATGGTATGAATGATGCGCCCATTTTAGCAAAAGCAGATGTCTCCATTTCAGTTTCTGGCGCCAGTCAACTGGCAAGAGCGTCTTCAGATATTTTGCTGTTGAATAATGATATGCAAGCTTTGCAACACGTTTTTTCTTTATCCAAAAAGATGGGGATTATTATTAAACAAAATATGATGTGGGCATTGGTTTATAACGTTGGTGCCTTGCCATTGGCTATGGCAGGTTATGTGGAACCTTGGCAAGCAGCCTTGGGTATGTCAGTGAGCTCATTGGTTGTCGTTTTGAATTCTTTTAGGCTGCGTTTCGTTTTATCAAAAGCAAATAAAGCCAAGCAACAAAAGAGGGTTGAATTTGGATAGTTTGTATTTTTTAATACCGGTGTCGGTGTTTCTGGTGGTGTTGATTGTGGCCATTTACTTATGGTCTGTCAGGTCAGGGCAATTTGATGATTTAGAAGGTCCCGGGCACAGTATTTTATATGAAGAAGAAAAGAACGCGGACAATGTCGAAGAAAAAAGTGCTGGGTTAAAAAAAGATCAGTGATGATGCGTGCCCACTGGGTCAATTAATTTAATTAAGGCAAATATAATAATGACACCACCGGCGATGCGACGAATGATCGGTGAGTTTCTAATGTGTAGTAGTTTTTCAGAGGCAACACCCATGGTCAGCAGCATGGGCAAGGTGCCAAGGCCGAAACACAGCATAATAAGTGCACCACTCAACGGGTGAGCGCTTGCCAAACTCCAAGCGAGAGCTGAATAGACAAGGCCACATGGCAGCCAGCCCCATATAAGGCCAAGAAAAAAAGCGCCTCGTTTATTTTTAATAGGTAACAGTTGACGGCCTAATGGTGAAATTCGCTTCCACAAGCGTTGACCTAATTGTTCTAAATAGCTGAGAAAATTCAGCCAGCCAAAAAGATAGAACCCAAACGCCAGCATAAAAAGCGAGGTTAAATATTTTGAAAATAGTTTCATCGCCTGCATGTCAAAAGGTGACAAGGCGGCTTGACTGATAGCGCCGGCTATAAGGCCAATGAAACTATAGCTAAGAATTCTACCGGCGTTATACGATAAGGTTTTTGTAATGGCTTGATGTGGCGCATGGTTGGTTTGTTGACTCAATACACCAACAATACCACCACACATGGGAACACAATGAGTTGACCCTAAGAAGCCAAAAGTAAAGGCAATAAAGTAGGTGCTTTCTGTTAGCACGGGGTATGTGCTATGGAGCAGCGGTGTTCATTTGGAATTTAAAGCATGCCTAGTTGAAGTTTAGCCGCTTCAGACATCATGTTTTGATTCCAGGGTGGATCTAAAACAACCTCTACTTCGACAGTTTCCACACCTTCCATACGTTTAATGCCGGATTCTATATCAGCTTGTATAACAGGCCCCATGCCACAGCCGGGCGCAGTTAGTGTCATGGTGACATGAACATGATTGAGACCATCGGTCAGTGCGCGGACGGTGCAATCGTAAATCAAACCAAGATCAACGACATTTACAGGGATTTCAGGGTCGTATACGGTTTTCATAAAGGCCCATGACGCTTCACGGATTGATTCAGGGTCTGTTCCAGTTTCATAAGCATGAATAACTTCAACTTCTTTGCCTAATACGTCTGCGTCTATCGCTGCAATACGCGCCATGATGCCGGTTTTACTTGAAACGGTATAAGACCCGCCCAGTGATTGCATGATGGTGACTTCATCACCTTTTTTTAGTCTGACATGGATTCCAGCTGGAATCACGATGGCGTTTACGTCTCTATTGAGCACAATTATTTCTTCTTCAGGCATAACTTTTGATGTAACGGTGAGGAAAGGTGAATAATACCTGTGTTGTTTAAAAAAAGCTAAACCTGTTAGGATATTTGAAGAAAAAATAACCATCATTGATACACAATTTGGAGTGCGCGAGTGCCAAAAAACAAGTTTAGCTTGGATGCAAGAATTAACGATATGCTGTGGCCAGATGAAACGGGCTTCTCAGCTATTCAACAGTTGTTGTTGAAAACACTACGAATTATCTATGTTTCCATCATGGATCTTATAGGAGGGCAGCTCAGTTTAAGGGCAATGAGCTTGGTATACACCACGTTGCTATCGATTGTGCCGTTATTGGCCTTGAGTTTTTCGGTATTAAAAGCAATGGGCGCACATAATGAAATTGAACCATTCCTCTTTCAGTTTCTTGCTCCAATGGGTGAGCAAGGAATAAAAATAGGCAACAACATCATTGACTTTATTGACAATATAAAAGTAGGGGTGCTGGGTTCTGTGGGTTTAGGGCTACTGATTTATACCGTTTTATCTTTAGTGCAAAAAATTGAAAATGCCTTCAACATGATTTGGCACGTTAAGACCACGCGTAGTCTTGGCGAACGCTTTAGTAGTTATCTCAGTGTGATTTTAATTGGCCCGGTGATGATGGTTTCTGCACTGGGCATGACGGCTACCGTCATGAATTCATCTGTCGTGACCTATTTTGCTTCGATAGAGCCGTTTGGAAGTTTGCTCATTATGGCAACTAAATTACTCCCATATGTCATGGTGATGGGGGTGTTTACCTTCATCTATATGTTTGTACCCAATACTCGGGTTCGATTATCTGCCGCATTAGTGGGTGCCGTTGTGGCCGGGTTTTTATGGGAAACATCGGGTGTTTTATTTGCAACTTTTGTTGTTAATTCAACTAATTATACGGCCATTTACTCCAGCTTTGCTGTGATGATTATGTTGTTGATTTGGCTATATATCAGTTGGTTGATTTTATTATTTGGCTCTAACTTGGCTTTTTATGTGCAGAACCCTGCGTTTTTAAAAGTCAGCCGGGAAGGTTTTGAGATAAGTAATCGAGTTAAAGAGCGCATTGCGTTACTGCTGCTCCAACATATTGGGTCAAGGCATGATAAAGGTGAGCAACCGCCTTCGTTAGCTACTCTAGTGGGTCATTTATCTGCGCCACAAACGGTTGTTCAATACGTTTTGAATAAACTGATAAGCCAGCAGATTGTAGTAGAAAGTAATGAAAACCCTATAGGCTACCTGCCTGCCAAATCGATAGACCTGTTGCGGTTAAGTGATGTGTTGAAGGCGGTGCGAAGTGGAGAAGAGATTCGTTATTTAACGACAGCTCAGCTCCCTACGAAGGGACTTTTATTAGATATTGTAGAAAATATTGATGATGCGATAGAGGCTTCATTGGGCGATAAAACGGTCCGTGATTTAATAGAGCACCAGACTCAATGATGAGTTTTTAAAGACCTGGCTCGCAAGATGCTTTAAAATTCGCCGCTTAATTGAGATTTTTGGTTGTCAACTGATGAATGATAAAAGCACCGAGCACATTCCGAGCAATTTTATTCGTAACATTATTGATGCAGATATAGAGTCTGGTAAACATCAGACAGTTATCACGCGTTTTCCACCTGAGCCTAATGGCTATTTACACATTGGGCATGCAAAATCTATTTGCCTTAATTTTGGTATAGCCCAAGATTATAAGGGTGCGATTTGTCATTTACGGTTCGATGATACAAACCCGGGTAAAGAAAAATCGGAGTATATTGACGCCATTAAAGAAGACGTGCGCTGGCTAGGCTTTGACTGGGACGACAAGCTTTATCATACGTCGGACTATTTTGAGCAGTTGTACCTGTATGCCGTTCAGTTAGTGAAGCAGGGCAAAGCATATGTGGATAGTTTGTCAGCAGAGGACATAAGGCTTTACCGAGGTAATCTAACAGAGCCAGGTAAAAACAGCCCATATAGAGACCGTTCTATCGAAGAGAATATCGACTTGTTAGAGCGTATGAAAAAGGGTGAATTTGCTGAAGGCGAGCATCTGTTACGCGCAAAGATTGATATGGCGGCACCGAATATCAACATGCGTGACCCAGCAATCTATCGTATCAAGAACATGTCGCATCCGATGACGGGTGATAAATGGCATATCTATCCAATGTACGATTTTGCACATTGCGTATCAGATGCGATTGAAGGGATTACGCACTCACTTTGTACCCTTGAATTCGAAGATCACCGACCTTTGTATGATTGGTTTTTAGACGAACTTGGGACACCCTCGCATCCACAGCAAATTGAGTTCTCGCGCCTAAACCTTGATTACACAGTCATGAGTAAGCGTAAATTGCATGAGCTCGTCGAAGGCGGCTATGTCAATGGATGGGATGATCCACGTTTACCCACGCTGAGTGGAATGCGTCGCCGCGGCTATACAGCGAATGCAATACGGGACTTTTGTTCGCGGATAGGCGTAACGAAGAAAGATAATGTTGTTGAAATGAGTGTGTTGGAGAACTGCTTGCGTGAAGATTTAGATGCTCATTCACACAGGGCACTGGCTGTTTTAGACCCCATTAAATTGATTATTGATAATTACCCAGAGGATCGAGAAGAATTGTTAAGTGGTGTTAATCACCCAAAAAAACCTGAAGAAGGGCGACGCGAAATTCCATTTTCCAAGGAGCTGTATATTGAACGAAGCGATTATATGGAAGATGCGCCGAAAAAATTCTTTCGTTTGACCGAAGGGCGTGAAGTAAGGCTGCGTTTTGCCTATTACGTCACCTGTACTCATGTGGTTAAAGATGAGAATGGCAATGTGACAGAAGTGCATTGTACGTACGACCCTGAAACACGCGGTGGAAAATCTGAGGACGGTCGAAAAGTTAAAGGAACAATTCATTGGGTCTGTGCTAAACAGTCGATAACTGCCGAAATAAGGCAGTACGATCGCTTGTTTAAAATACCTGATCCAGCATCGGAAAAAGAGCAAGACTATAAAGAATTTATTAATGATGAATCAGTCCAAGTACTAAAAAATTGCCAATTAGAAGCGTCCTTGTCTAACGCAACTGACGCAGTGTATCAATTTGAACGTCAAGGGTATTTTTGCCAAGATCGTGTTGACTCAACAGCAGAAAAACTCGTGTTCAATAGAGTTGTCACCTTAAGAGATTCCTGGGCTAAAAAGGCGTAACAGTCGTTAGTGTTATTACATTAAAGTATAAAAAAAGCCTGAGAACCAGACGGTCATCAGGCTTTTCTTATAGAGCCATATCCTATGTTTAGAATGTTCGGCCAATACCGATACCCCAAACGATAGGGTCTACATCAATATCCACTTTGACTGTGCCAGCAGCCGTATTTTTCAAATGGGCGTCTGCATCAATATCAATGTACTTAACATCAAAGTTAACAAACCATGTTTCATCAATATCGATATCGACACCGGCTTGTGCAGCAAGTCCCCAAGAATCATCAATATCTAAATCAGCACCTGATACGTCTAAACCACCTCTTACTTCAGAATCGAAGAAATGCGTGTAGTTAACGCCCGCACCCACATAAGGGCGGATATTTGATGTAGGAGCAAAATGATATTGCAGTGTTAACGTAGGTGGTAACACTTTAGTCTCAGCAACGTTACCAAGCCCCAATAGTGCGGTATCCACGTCATGTTCAGTATAGGCGAGAATAAGCTCCAAACCCCAATGAGGGTCAAGCATATAGGTAAAGTCAACCTCTGGCATGATGTCAGAATCAACGGTTGCGCTACTACCCGGTTGGTGTGCGCCAAGTGCGAAAATTCGACTACTGTCATCTTGGGGATCAACCATTACGATTCGACCGCGTACGATAAGATCACCGGCTTCATAGGACAGTGCTGGCGTTGCAGCTGCCGTTAAACCTAAAGCTGTTAATATTGCTGCCGTACTTTTTAATTTTTTCATTACATCCCTCTCTGTTTTAAGAATTATTAAAAGCCAAGCTGGCTTTGTGGCTGTCATCCTAGTAATCAGAGAGGGGTTTTTCCATGATCTATATCAGAGATTGAATAATCGCTAGGGTATGAGGGGAGTGATTGAAGTTAGAATGATAATAGTCAACTTTCTGCATGAAAAATGACCATGAGTTTTGTGCGTGTTGAGCTGCTTAATCTGAAGAATGTTTAAGATGCAGCCACCTGTTATAAAGGTGGCTGCGGGCAGAGTATTTTTATAAAAATACGTTAAGGTTTTTACTTAATAAACAGCTGAAATCAGGGGTTATTTTTCGTTTGGCGACTTGAAAAGTTCCTTCGGTAACGCGCAAAATATCTTCACGTTTCGCTAAGAGCCAAAATTCTTCACGTTCCAATCTGTTTCGATACACTAAAGTATTTGAACGAACACTGATTTCGCCTTCTGTGTCGCTTGGTTCCACTTCCACATTGGTAATAAGGTGTCGGTATCGGGTACGTGGGTCTTCCGCCCAGGCAGCACCGCTATGTAGCCTTGCAACACGCAGTTGCAAACTTTGTAAATTTTCATTGTAGTGATTCATATTAGATGCAGGTGTTTCTTCTTTTTCATCTTTACGAAACAGACTTTCACGCCCGGGCATCCAATAATGTACATCGTCACTTAGCATCGAAAACCAAGTCTCGTAGTCTTCTTCGTCTAACGCACGGGCTTCTTGATTATAAAATTGATTAACCCGGTACCAAAGCAGCATTTTTTCTGTTTCTGTCATCTTATTTTGAGTGTCGTTTGTTGTTGTCATATCAGCTCCTTATCAGCGTACTTTAGGGATGTCATCCCAGGATTCAGCGGATAAATAGTCCATCCATCGCTGGTAGAAAGCTAACTGGTTAACATCACTGTACATGGGTTTTGAGATGTTACCCGGCAATTCAGGGTCATTTCTGTGCGATGTGCCTGCTCGTAAACCATAATGTAAACTTTGTTTTCGTGTCACAACGCCTTCGTTAGATACGGTAGAATTTTCCCAGTTTTCGCCATCATCCATTTCAAAAATACCACTTGGAGAAAAAGTCATGGCGCAAGCGTTTTGTACGATTTCTCTAATGTCGTCCGGCATGTTTTTGTTGACCATTGTCCATGCTCGAAGCTCGAACTGTCGCGGGCCTTTAGGCAGCCAAGTCCTCATGGTGTTGATGCCTGGCAAGAAAGAGAAGTTAGGGAAGACGGTAGCCGAAATAACAGAACCATATAATTTGCGAGCACGTAACTCCCCCAAGCGTTTAGCCATTTTTTCGCGTTCACTTTCAAAATATTCTACCAAGCGAGGGTTTCCGCTTGATATCAGTTCTAAGGTGCCTACACCATCCGTGCCGCCTTCCCAGCCATGTCCGTTGGCATTAGCGTGAAATGATTCAGGGTCTACAGGCATGTATTCAGGTACTTCGCCTCCCAGACTGACAGCTTTTGCACCGGATGCGTGTGTCCAACCAACGTGAAGCGAATCACCAACAAAATTTTCCGCACCAAATTTCCAGTTGGCGTTGTACATATTTTTAATGCAACCACCCAAGAACTCGGTGCCTTCTTCGGTTTGATCAAGAATGACATCTAAATACCAACGAAAATCACCCAGAAACTCTTCTAAGTTAGGCGCATCGTCATCAAAACAAGCGAAAACTAAGCCCTTGTATGTTTCTACACGTGCGTTTTGCAAACCGTGCTTTGCCTTGTCGATAAAGCCATCGTAATGATTTTCTTCGTGCATACCCATTAAGGCGCCATCTGTTCCAAATGCCCAGCCATGGTAATTACAGGTAAATTGACGAGCTTGGCCACGATCAGCAAAGCAGATGCGGTTGCCACGGTGGGTACATGAGTTTGTAAACACATGGATTTGGCCGTCTTTATGACGAGAGACGATGACATTATCTTGACCCATGTAAGTGGTTATAAAATCACCCGTATTTTTCACCTGACTTTCATGTGCCACGAATAACCAGGACTTTGCAAATAGCTTCTCTAACTCCAGTTGGTAAATCCAATCTTCCCAAAAAATTCGTCGATCAATACGCCCATGTTGTAAATCGACCATTGATTTCAGTTCTTCAATCTGACTCATCAGGTGTTCTCCGTTGTGTTGTATTTGTATTCCATCCAAACTATCATTTGTTTTTTTTTACACAAGAATATTCTAATGTATTGTTTTAAGCGAAAGACAAACTCAACGATGATAAATTAGGGGGAGCATAATGAGCAGTATTTGGACAGAGTTAATGGGCGTGGAATACAGCCAAAAATTTTACGATGTAAAGGGTATAAAAACGCGGGTGCTTGAGGCAGGTGAAGACAACGCCCCTGTTTTAATATTTTTGCATGGTACAGGAGGGCATGCTGAGGCTTATGTTAGGAACCTGGCGTCACACGCCGAACATTTTCATGTTTATGCTATTGATATGATTGGCCACGGTTATACCGATCGACCGGATTGTGAATACAATATGGATGATTTTGTAGAACATCTGGTTGGTTTTATTGACACGATAGGTGCAAATAACGTGTACCTCTCAGGTGAATCTTTGGGTGCGATGGTGGCTTCTTGGACAGCCATAAAACACCCTGAAAAAGTGATCAAATTGGTTCAAAACACAGGAATATTGATGGCGCCTAACGGTGAAGGTAAGGCCGAATTGGCCGATGCGCTTGAACGATCAAAAAAAGCGGCAGGACAATTAACTAAAGACATTGTACGGGCCAGAATGAGCTGGTTAATGGCTGAGCCGGAAAAAACGCTGACGGATGAAATCATCGATGTCCGGTACACCATTTATGATCAGCCGGGTATGCTGCCTGTGATGGGAAAAATAGCAAACAGTATTTTAGGAGGGGTGATTGATGATGCCTGGTGCGATAAATGGGTAAACCCAGAGTCAATGCGTGAAATACAATGCCCTACACTGGTTTTATGGACAAGGCATAACCCGGGTCAACCCGTTGAATTAGCAGAAGAAGGGATGAAGAGAATACCGGATGCTCGTATGGTTGTCCTAGAAGAGAGCGCCCATTGGCCGCAATGGGAAGAACCGGAAGAGTTTAATAAGCTTCATCTGGCGTTTTTGCTTAATTAGCCTCTGATTCTAAAGGGTTAAGTGCAGACTTATCGATAGTTGAGATAGATCAACTTATTTGTCATTGCAGTGTGTTATTTTACTCGGTAAAGGGTGTTTGATAATGTTGAATTTCAAGCACACCTTCTCTACCTTTTTTGCATGGGGTGATATATGGAAACTAACTCGGAGAAAAAAATGACAAATCAACGTGGCAGTAATTTTATAGATGTGCTGGGTGCAGTCTACGGATGGCTAGTTATGAGAAGTTTTGCTTGCATCTGCCATGCATAGCTCACTTTTCTGTTAGTATTTTTGGCGTCAGGTTATGTTGACCATTGAAAGCAAACCAATAATGAAAATTAAAATAGGAGAAAATAATGTCTATAGATGTAACGCTGGATATGCACGTGAGTGCAGACAATCGTGAAACGTTATTGAATACACTGGAAGCTATTTTGCCAGATACACGGTCCTTTAAAGGCTGTCAGAGTATTGTTGTAACTTGCAATGATGATGACCCTTTAAATATTGTGCTACTTGAAAAGTGGGAAACACGTGCAGATCATGAAAGCTATGTTGCTTGGCGTGGAGAACGAGGAGATCTAAAAAAACTGGGTGCTCTGTTAACAGCGCCACCGGCTTCTACGTTTCTTTCAGCCTTAGATATATAAGCGTTATTAAAAAATAATAGACTGGAGCTAAAGAAGCTTCAGATAAATAAAAATGATACCTTTTCTAGGTATTAATACTCGATAGGGGCTGACCTTCAGCCCCAAACTTTTATAATAATAAAAATTTATGCATATTTTATCCGTTGCTCTGATTGCTATTTTAGCCATCACTCTTAGTGCTTGTGGTGATGTATCGAATAGTCAACCATTAAATAAGCTCGTTGATGTAACTACTTTTTCATATCAAACGGCGACTCGTATTATGGATTACCCAGGTCGTGTTCAAGCTCGATATCAAACTGAGTTATCATTCCAGGTAGAAGGTCGTTTGATTGAGCGCCTAGTTGAAGTTGGTGATGTAGTGCAAAAAGGTGACCTTATTGCAGTGCTTGATGCAAAAGACTATGCGTTGAGCAATGAAAGCTATTCCAATAAGAAAAAGGCTGCTGAAGCAGATTTACAAAGAGCTCAGCGTGATTTGGCTCGGGCTAAAGAATTACGTCAAAAGAAGTTTATTGGGCAATCCGAGCTTGATAAAGCGATTAATATTGAACGAGCCGCTTATGCTGAATTAAACGTGATGAAAGCGGAATATGCTCAACGTGTGAATCAGCATGGGTATACGCAATTATTAGCCCCAGCAGACGGTGTTGTTATTTCACTTAGTAAAGAAGTCGGTGATGTGGTTAAAGCTGGCGCAGCCATTGCTATGTTTGCCTGGAAAGATGGTTGGGAATTTGTTACAGCGGTAGCAGAAAAAGAGATTAATCAATTATCAATTGGTCAGTCAGTCAGCGTTACACTTTGGGCCTATGACGATAAAGAATATGCTGCATCAGTTCGTGAAATTAGCCCTATTTCAACCATTAACGCCCCCTCGTATAGAGTAAAACTGAGTCTTAATGAGCAACCCAACGGGGTAAAACTGGGTATGACAGGGCATGCGTTATTTTCAATAAAAGAGGATCGTGTAGGCTTGTTGCCAACGTCTGCTATTGTTAAGAATGATGGTCAAATGATGGTCATGACCGTTGATTCAACGACAAAACAGGTTCGTGCTAAGCAGGTTACTCTGGGTCAATCACTAGCAGACCATGTGAGCATTGTTGATGGCTTAAAGGATGGCCAATGGGTGGTGATTGCTGGCGCTAATAAAATTGAAGAAGGTAATACGGTTAGAGTTTTAACCAATGAGTGATAAAGAGCGCATAAACCTCGCACGATGGGGAATAAAGCACTCACAGGTGCTGATCTATTTTATGGTTGTTATTTTGGTGGCCGGAACGTTTGCCTTTTTCAAGCTAGGGCAGCGTGATTTATCCGTTTTTGCAATTAAAACTATTGTGGTTAATGTGAAATGGCCCGGAGCGTCGGCAGAAGAAATGTCGCAATTCGTGACAGACCCCATTGAAACAAAATTACTAGAAGTGCCTTGGCTTCGCGAAGTCAGCTCGTTTAGTAAACCGGGTGAGGCGTGGTTAATCGTTAATATTGAAGATTTTATGCCAAATGCCGCGATAGAGATGAAGGATCGTGCGTATGACATACGAAAAAAAATCAATGATATTCAACATCGGTTGCCTGAAGGTGTTCAAGGTCCTTTTATTAATGATGAGTTTGGCGATATTTTTTCAATGGTGTACAGCTTCAATAGTGACGACTACTCATTTGCGGATTTGAAAGATTATGCTGAGAAAGCGCGAAATGCTTTGGTGCGTATTGAGTCAGTGGAAAAAGCTATTTTATACAGCGTACAAAATGAAAAAATATTTGTAGAGATGGATGATAAGCGTATGTCGGCGCTGGGTTTAGATCCTTTGCAAATTGGTATGTTGTTGCAACAACATAATAAGGTGCAAACCAGTGGCCGAATAGAAGGCAAGCAGTCCTATTATAGGCTTAGCCTTAATGATCGTTTTCAATCCATTGACGATATAAAAAAACTGCCTATTAAGCTACAGGATAATAGCGTTATATATCTTGAAAATATCGCCACTATTAGCCGAGGTTACGACGATCCGCCTGTATTCAGGATGCGTGTTAATGGTAACCCGTCTATTGGGCTAGGTATTACGATGCGTAAAGGCTATCAATTACTGACCTTGTCAGATGAGGTTAAGGCCACCATGGCAGAGTTTACAGAACAGTTACCCGCTGGTGTGGAGGTCGTTTTGGTGAGCGATCAGCCTAAATCTGTGCAAGCACAAATTAATCGGTTTTTGCTTAAATTATTAATAGCTGTTTTTATTGTATTGGTGGTTTGCTATTTCTCACTTGGGTTTCGTACCGGCTTTATCGTAGCGCTAGCCATTCCTGTGGTTTTGGGTTTGGTATTTGTCATGATGTCTATATTAGGAATCCCCCTTACCCGTACCTCTTTGGGTGCCTTAGTCATTGCACTTGGCTTGTTAGTAGATGATGCGATGATCGTGGTGGAATTAGTTCATGTAAAACTCGAGCAAGGTTGGGATAGGTTAAAAGCTGCTACCTATGCATATACTGCGACATCGAAACCGATGTTAAGTGGTACCTTAATTGCGGCCGTAGGCTTTTTACCAGTTTATATTGTCGATGCAGCACCGAATGAGATATTGGGTAATCTTTTTGTAGTGATTGGTGTGGCGTTAATTGCCTCTTGGATAGTGGCTGTTTTGTTAACCCCTTATTTGTCTTTTAAATTGCTAAAGGTTGAACACCAGGGTAAGCAGCATATACAAACGGCTAATGTCGACAATTCGGCTATGTATCAGAGTGGTTTTTATAATCGGTTTCGCCGCTTAATCGCTTGGTGTATGTGTCATAACAAAACGGTACTAGGGGTCACGGCACTCTCATTCGTTTTGACCATATTTGGAATGCAGCATGTAAAAATGGAGTTTTTTCCAGGCAATGATCGCCCTGAGGCACTGGTCGATGTCTGGTTCCCGGAGGGGACTAGCTACCATCAAATGGAGCGTCAGATCGCCGATGTTGAACGGTTGCTAGACGCACAAGATAATATTGAAAATTACCTTACTTATATCGGCGGGGATTCTTTGCGTGTACAGAATGATATGTACATAGAGCAACCTAATGCGAACTACAGCAAAATTATTGTGATTGCAAAGAACCTAGAGGCACGTGCACAAATAAAAACCTTGTTAAGCGACTATTTTGCAACACATCAACCCAATGTGCGAACCCGTGTGTATAACCTTGTATATGGTTTACCGTTCAACTACCCCGTTCAATATTTAATCACTGGAAATGATGCTGAAAAATTGGCTGATATTTCTGAGCAATTAAAAGACATACTCAGAAATAATCCACAAACAAGAGATGTGCATGATAATCGCCGAGAAAAACGGGTGGTGGTAGATATTAAGCTTGACTTGCCCCGTGTGGCAGCTAGTGGGACTGATCCGGCTCAGTTGAGCAAAACACTCGGTGTTATGCTTAATGGCTTACCGGTGACTCAATATCGCGAGGGTAATGACCATATTGATGTTGTGCTTCGTAATGAATCGGAGAATCGTTATAACCTAGATCGAATTAATTATTTACAAGTGCCCTTAGGCAACGGAACAACCGTTGCGTTGTCTGAGCTGGCAGATATCAGTTTGAAATTTGAAGAAGGTGTTATCTGGCGCTATAACGGATATCGTTCGGTGATTGTGCAGTCATTATTGGAAGAGGGCGTGTTGAATTTTGATGTGGTTAAAGCGTTAAAACCACAGATAGATGAGTTACGTGATTCATTACCTAGTGGTTATCGGGTTGAAGTGTTTGGAGAAGTGGATATCTCCAGAGAAGTTGATACACAATTAGCGAAAACTATGCCTTTTATGTTGATTGCGATACTTACCTTATTAATGTTTGAGCTAAATAGTATAAAAAAAATGTTCTTAGTTTTAATGACGGTACCATTAGGACTGATTGGTGTTGTCTTTATTTTATTAGTATTGGACTTGTCATTTGGTCTAGTAGCACGGCTTGGCTTACTGGCCTTGGTGGGTATTATTATTCGAAATTCGATTATTTTAATGGATCAAATTGATCAAGATTTAGCGGCGGGTTCATCACCTTGGAATGCGGTATTGGAGTCAACTGTACGACGTGCTCGGCCGATTATTTTGACAGCCGTGGCAGCTATTTTCGCGATGATACCGTTGATTACAGATTATTTTTGGGGTCCAATGGCGATCACTATGATGTCGGGACTGTTAGTTGCGACCTTGTTAACATTGCTGGTATTTCCAACGATGTACGTGGCGTTTTTTAAGGTTAAAAGTCAGTAAAGGATACTGGCTGAGCGCAAAAACTAATAACGATTATTCTGATCGCAGCGGTCTTAAAAGTATTGCTGTATTGAGGAAAGTTATAGGTTCTTGCACTTATAAACTGCTCTATATCAAGGTTGAAGTTCTTTTTTTTTATATTACTTGTATACTATTTCTTTTAGTTTAATAATTTTTGAAATGAAATTATCGAAAGGATTGGATAAGAAAATAAAATATTTGATGTTGCGTTAACGCTATTTACAAAATATGGCTTTAAGGCAGTTACTATGAGAGAGATAGCTGCTAAATCATCGACCAGTCTCGGTTCCTTATATATTCACTATAAATCAAAGGCAGAGTTATATGACATGGTTTTAGATAGTGCTTACCTTGAGCACGCTAAAGCATGGCGAGTAACCTCTGATCCTGATGAAACTTTAGAAAGTAAACTGTACCGATTTATAAATAACTTTTGCCACTTTATGAATGATAACGTTGAAGTGGCGAAGCTTTTTAAACGTGAACAACTGGATGCTGATCCTAAGCGTATTAAGAAGCTTGCAGAGAAGGTATTATCCGAAGAATATAATAATTTAAAAGAGCTAGTGATAGAGGCTAACCCTACATGTCATGCAGATGTCACGACGGTTTTGATTTTTGGTATGGCACTAAATTATTATGAAACGATGGAATTTAGAAAATACTTTCCTGGTTATGATGATTCCATCAATAGTCCAGATTTTATTGCAGAGCAAATATTTAATATGGCAATAGCGGGGCTTAAAAGTACGTAAGCGCCTAGTTATTCTTCAATATGTTTATGTGAATTGTTCTTAACAACTGTAAGCAAACTCGTTTAAATATCTAAATTATTTAAATTCCCAAGCTAATTCCAGACTTATTGCGTTGATAATTCCTACTAACGCATTCAGTGTATTGACTACCACGAGTGGTAATAACCTTTATTGTTTTAAGAAATTGATCAGTAAAATCTCATTAATAATCAGATCCATTTAAATGTAATGTGACTCTTAAAAGGGGATGGTTATTTATTTCCTAAGTTGTTGATTAATGATGAGTTAGATCGGTTTCAATTATTTCCCTGTGCACATTCCTTCTGTAAAGTACTTTTAAATATCTATGAACAAATGTTCATTTTGATGTTGAAGTTATAAAAACACGCTGATAATATTTATGTGAACAATTGTTCATATTGATTTAAAAAACATTAAATCTAAAGAACGTGGGTTATGAACAAAAGTTCAAATAATTGTTGCGATGAAAAAAACAGGTGGTAGGATTTAGTGAACAAGTGTTCATTTGAACCAAAAATGAAAAGGTAGATGTTAATTATCATCACTTGTAATTTAAATTTAATTTAAAAGGAAAATGTTATGGATCAAAGTGAAAGAATTTTAGTCAACGAAGAAGTTGTAAAAAAGAACAAGTTATGGCCGAACTTTATTAAGGCCAAGCTGGGGTTTAGAAACCATTGGTACCCCGTCATGTTCGGTAAAGAAATAGAAGAGGGCAAGCCTGTTAAGGCGATGTTATGTGGTGAAAACCTATTACTCAACCGAATTGATGGAAAAGTTTATGCCATCAAAGACAGGTGTTTACACCGAGGTGTTGCCTTTTCTAAAAAGCCTGAGTGTTATACAAAAGAAACCATTACCTGTTGGTATCATGCTTGGACGTATCGATGGGACGATGGGTCATTATGCGACATTATGACGGACCCTAAAAGCGATATGATTGGTAAGCATCGTCTTAAAACGTACACTGTGCAAGAAGCAAAAGGGCTTGTATTTATTTTTCTCGGCGATATTGAACCTACCCCTCTGATTAATGACGTACCACCTGGGTTTTTAGATGAAGGGCGTGCGATTAGAGGCATTAAACGAGAAGTTGGGTCAAACTGGAGAATTGCTGCTGAAAATGGTTTTGATGCAACACATGTTTTTATTCATAAAGACAGTAAGTTCATACTAAACAATGAGACCGTTATTCCATTAGGGTTTGAGACAGATCGTGAAGAAGTAGCAAAAGGCACCTATTGGGAAGTAGTTAATAACGAAGACGGACCTAAGGGTGTTTACGAGAATCTCCCCCAGCATGCGGTTCCCGTCGTTGAGGGTAAAGTAGATGGTGAAACAGTTCTTCGTCCGGTTATTGGTGGTGAAAAGCAATTACTCAACCAAGTCTCAATATGGATGCCAGGCGCCCTTAAAGTAGACCCCTTTCCAGACCCTTCATTGATTCAATTTGAATGGTATGTGCCAAGAGATGAAAACTCACATTGGTATATTCAAACGCTTGGTAAAGAAGTGGCTAATGAAGCTGAAGAGCTAGAGTTTGAAAAAGATTTTAATGAAAAGTGGGAAGACTGGGCGCTACGTGGCTTTAATGATGATGATATTTGGGCCCGTGAAGCGATGGAAGAGTTTTACAAGGATGACTGGGGTTGGATTAAAGAACAGTTATTTGAGCATGATGGAAGTATAGTCTTGTGGAGACAGTTAGCCAGTGAAGCAAATCGCGGTGTCCAAACACTAGAAGATTTATAACTGGGTGATCAAATGATCACACTCAATATGATGCTTTAGACGAACTGTTTGATAGGCGCCCCGACGACGGTATCTACAAGGTTAACCGACGTGTATATAACGACCCCGCTCTTTACGAGCGGGAGTTGGAGAGTATTTTTGAAGGGTCTTGGATATATGTCGCGCATGAAAGCCAACTACCGAATAAAGGGGACTTTGTTACAGTCACCATGGGTAGACAGCCTGTCATTATTAACCGCGATATGAATGGGCAAATTAATGGTTTCATCAATGCTTGCCCACATCGGGGCGCACGTTTATGTAGAACAGAACGGGGTAATACGAAAAGCTTTATATGCACCTATCATGGTTGGGCATTTGCTAGTGATGGTGAAGCAAAATGGATTCAGCGAGAAGAAGAGGGCTATCCCGAGCTGCTTGACCATAAGAATGACGTCGGCCTAAAACATGTTGAGAAAGTAGAAAGTTATCGTGGCTTTATCTTTGCAAGCCTATCTGCAGATGTTCCTACCTTAGATCAGCATTTATTGGGGGGTAAGGCTTATATCGATATGTTGGTTGACCAGGCGCCGAACGGGCTAGAAGTGTTAAAGGGCAGTTCGAGTTGTGTTTATAAGGGTAATTGGAAACTGATGCTTGAAAATGGCGGTGGTGATGGATTACACCCAGATTATGCACACAGCTCGCTATTAAAAGTAGCCGATCGAAAATTGCAAAGAAGCACTGCAGTTCAGACCATGCAGGTTTCAAAAATGTATGAGCAAGTTGGTGGGCAGTGGGCTTTTGGTAATGGCCATACTGGCATTTGGTTTAATTTTCCAAACCCTGAAGACAGACCGGCTTATAAGCATTTGGCTGAACTAAGTAAAGCGTACGGAGAAGACAGAGCTCATTGGATGACCGGTGTGTTTCGTAATCTATCTATCTACCCTAATTTACATTTGCTGGACCAAATGGCGACGCTTATTCGCACCTTTAGACCCTTAGATAGAAGTGGTTCCACTAATTAGGACAACCTGCTTAGGAGTTATTTTCCCAGTTAATCATGCCGCGATTAACGGCATGATGGTTTCATAATATACCTGATCGGGTGTTGCCTTTAAAGTTTGGTGTTTGCGTTGTTGATTGTAGTAATTTACCCATTTTCCTAATGATGATCTGGCATGCGTCATCGACTCATATGCATTGAGATACACATCTTCATATTTCACGCTACGCCATAAACGTTCAACAAACACATTATCGCGCCAAGCGCCTTTACCATCCATACTGATTCTAATTTGGTGGTGTTTTAACACCTGTGTAAATTCACCACTGGTGTACTGGCTGCCTTGATCTGAATTAAAGATATCAGGGCAACCATAGTGGTGAATGGCTTCTTCAAGGGCATCTATACAAAAACTCACGTCCATACTGTTTGATAGTCGCCAGCTTAATACCTTTCGGCTGTGCCAGTCCATGATCACTGTGAGGTAGCTAAACCCTTTATCCATCGGAATGTAGGTGATGTCCGTTGCCCAAACTTGATTAGGTTGGTTAATACTCATGTTTCTGAGCAAGTATGGGTAGACTTTATGGTCAGGGTTACGTTTAGTGGTTCGTGGTTTTGGATAAACTGCTTGAATACCCATTAACTGCATCAAACGAATAACACGGTTACGCCCAATACGATCACCACCTTCTTTTAGGGTGTCGGTAAGCCTTCGTGAGCCTAAAAATGGTTTATCCAGATGAAGCTTATCAATTTTCCTCATCGTCGCCTGATCATCGTCTGAGATGGGCTTTGCACGGTAATACGTACTTGATCGATGAATATTGAGTAGTTGGCATTGCCGGGTACGTGACAACACGGAGTTTGGATTAATCATGACCTTTCTGTGCGCCCGGTCTAATGATCGAGCGCTTTGGACAAAAAATCATTCTCCATTGTCAACTGGCCTATCTTAGCCTGTAGACTTTGTATTTCAGCTTCTCTATCTGGCGCTAAACCTTTACCTGAAGCAAAGACTTCACTGCTTTGTGTTAATAGTAGTTTCTTCCACTTAACAATTAAGTTGCTATTAATCCCGTACCGCTGGGATAATTCAGACAGTGTTTGGTCGCCTTTTAATGCGGCTAATGCTACTTTTGATTTAAATTCTGGTGAATGGTTACGTCTTTTTCTGCTCATCTTCTGTGTCCTCTATTTAAATAATAATACAGAAAATAACTCCTTAACTAACGGCTTTTACTGTCCTAATGAGCGGAACCGCTTCATTTGATAACTCCGTAAAGGCGTGTAAATTAACATTTCTAGTTTTTATCTTATTAACACCAAGCGCTAAAAGAAGGTCTTCCCTGTATTCTTTTGCAGCACAAAGTGAGGCTAAAAATATCGATGTAGTTGCGACTTCTAAGTCAGTATTCCCTGAGGGGAATAGTCTTGCTTTCTTTTTGTCTAGCTCTATAGGAGAGCTAAGTTTAAAAATATTATGGAGTTCGGAGAGGTTTGTTTTGCCACAATCAATTTTTTTAATCACCTATCAATCCTTTGAACGCTATGAGTAGTCTAATAAGCTAACACCCTAAATCGATAAAGTCTAATAATGCGTTAAACATAATGACTGCTCAAGAACACCTTCATTTCAAGATGTTATTCAAACAACTAGTATCTGCTAATTAGCATAATTACCTATCACTGCTAGTTAGTGCCAAAATTGTAATTGTCTAGAAGGAGCTAGGTGAGAGGGGGAGGATTAAATCTCTACAGCTTCAAACATCACAACCCATGCCCCCAATTAATTTTTATACAGTCAGTTGCACGATTCTGAGGCAAGGAAAACAAACCGATAACTAAAAGGGTTTTTACCCTCCCTAAAGGGGTAGTTAAAAGGTTTTCCGAGCTTATAAAAGAGTTTTTACTGTCCCTAAAGGAAATGATTTTTGATGTTAGCTAGTTTTGTTATTTGTCATTTAAGTATTTAGATGTGTCGAATTGTTGTTCAAGGCGAATAGATGTCTCTTTTGGCGCATCAATACCTATTTTTACTTGGCTGCCTTTAATACCAGTAATCATCACAACAACATCACCAATGATGATCTTTTCTTCTGCCTTTCTAGTTAGAACTAACATTCCATGCTCTTTATTCGTCACTATTCGATAACACCTAGAAGTTTGAGTAGGGGGGGGGATGCTTGAAACAGCTCATTGTAAATCATTGGAGGTAAAAGCAGAGCAACGAAGGACTGGCGCTTTTGATGGTCAACTGAACTTGCATTGTTAGTGCTTATCTATCATATCGAGGTCATCTGGGCTTAACATAACGTCTGCTTCGATATGCTTTAAGATTTTGTATTTGGCAACCAACGGAAGCATCTTTTCACTGCCGTATTTGCTAAGGCAATTGTATAAAAGTAGCCCGAGCTCATGTTTGGATAATTGAGCGCGAAGGAGGTTTGTGTAGGTGTTTTTTTGTTCAGGTTTAATATGACTGTTATCAACAAATTTAATTATGTTGTATATTATTCTAAAATAATGACCTATCAAGTTGCCGAACTCTGAATAAAACTCTTGGTACGCTTCATTAATCGCTTCTTGATTTGGCTTAAGAATATCCCCTCTAGCTACTTTATTTAAGTGATTATTAATAAGCTTGTTGTGTAATGCCTCAATACATTGGCGGTCTTCGTGTTTAACTGTTTTTGATTTTAATCCTATTCCTAATCCTGTTCCTGTTTCTACTGCTGTCGTTCTTACTGTTTCATTGATGTGGAGTTCTTTTACAATGTCATTGTAAAGTCGAAGTAACTGAAAAAATGTCGCTTCAAAGTTTTGTTTTTCAAGTACTGAGTTCTGACTTTCCAATGCTATTGCAGATTTTTTTAGTTGTTTTGCAGAGTTACGAAGCTCTTTACTTTGCAACTTTATTGTATATAGCAAAGCAAGTAGCGCTGTAAACGCAAAAAGAGGGTTTAGTGTTCCGCCAATATAGTCGCCGAACTGCCCCCACATTTCTTGATTGCTTGATAACTCAGAACCAAATTTATCAGTGTACAAGTAGAGGGCTGCAATGGCGATCAAAATGGATAGCGTAACTAAGGCTTTTAGCCAGATTGGTAACTTCAAACACTCTTTCTCATCCTTAGGTGTCATTAAATGCTCCGTTTCATTTTGTAAAGTTACACCTGAGTCACACTGTCTAATTTCAGGCATAAAAAAAGACCTAGTTTTTACGCTAGGTCTTTGATTTTATTGGCTCCTCCGACTGGACTCGAACCAGTGACCCAATGATTAACAGTCATTTGCTCTACCAACTGAGCTACAGAGGAATTGTTAGGCCGCGTATCTTACGAAAAGCGGTTGTTTTGGTCAATAGTAAATGATGTTTAATTCTACTTTAATAATTTGGCAATTCTATCAATTGCGTTAACCAAATTTTCCATACTGGTTGCAATTGAAATGCGCATATGACCATCAAGACCAAAGGCGGATCCTGGAACCAGCGCAACACCCGCCTTTTCGAGTATATATTCAGCTAAATCCACGTCGTTATCAATTTCGTCCATACGGTCAAGAATGGCATTGAAATCAGGAAAGCAATAGAACGTTCCATCGGATGCGATGCAGCTAATGCCCTCAATTTCATTCAGTCTTTCAACAACATAGTCGTGGCGTTCTTTAAACGCAACAAGCATTTCGCCGATACAAGATTGATCGCCTTCTAAAGCAGCCTGAGCCGCATATTGTGAAATGGAGGTAGGGTTCGAAGTGCTTTGTGATTGAATTTTCTTCATGGCTTTTATCAACTCAGCTGGCCCAGCAGCATAACCAATTCGCCAGCCTGTCATAGAATAAGCTTTTGATACCCCATTGAGGACAATGGTTTGTTTATAGAGTTCAGGGCAGGTCATGACGATATTGCTGAAAGGTTCATCACTCCAAAGAATGTGTTCGTACATATCATCGGTAGCGATTAGAATGTTTGGGTGTTTTAAAAGGACGTTACCAAGAGCGGCCAGTTCAGCTCTTGTGTAGGCCTTGCCACTGGGGTTAGATGGACTGTTGATGACCACGAGTTTTGTTTTTTCGGTGATAGCTGCTTCAAGTTGCTCAGGTGTTATTTTAAATGCTTGATCTTGGTTACCTTGGATAATAACGGGGACGCCGCCCGCTAATAAGCTCATATCAGGATAAGAAACCCAATAGGGCGCAGGAATGATGACTTCATCACCATCGTCTAATAACGCCTGCGCTAAGTTGAAAAAGCTTTGTTTGCCGCCACAAGAAACGAGAATTTGATCGGCTTGGTAGTTAAGTTGGTTATCACGTTTTAATTTATTAATAATGGCATTTTTAAGCTCGGCAGTTCCATCGACGGCTGTGTATTTTGTTTTACCGGAATTGATGGCTTCTTTAGCCGCAAGTTTGATATGTTCTGGTGTATCAAAATCGGGTTCGCCAGCACCTAGGCCAATAATATCTTGCCCTGCTGCGCGTAATGCTGCAGCTCTTGATGTGACGGCTAACGTTGGGGACGGTTTAATGCGTTGAACGCGTTGTGATAATGTAATGCTCATTGTTTTATTGTCTCTATAAATAAAATTCAGCTTAAGGGGGCGGTGTTGTTCTTTTTAGAATAAAATTAAAAATTACTTGGCCCTATGGGCTGCATTCTACTAGATGCTGCGTTCACACATAATCCCTATGAAGAAAAAATTCCATATTCATTCATCTTTTAAGCCCGCGGGTGATCAGCCAAAAGCCATTCAGGCATTGGTTGAAGGAGTTGAGCACGGGGAAGCAAATCAAACATTATTAGGAGTAACAGGATCGGGTAAGACGTTTACGATGGTGCACACGATTGCCCGGTTACAACGTCCAGCATTGGTGCTGGTTCATAATAAAACGTTGGCAGCGCAGTTATATGGGGAGTTAAGAGAGTTTCTGCCCGACAATGCGGTTGAGTATTTTGTGTCATATTATGATTATTACCAACCAGAAGCTTATGTGCCAGCTTCGGACACCTTTATTGATAAGGATGCTTCATTGAACGAGCATATTCAGCAAATGCGCTTATCCGCTACTAAAGCGTTAATGGAGCGTGAAGATGCTGTGATTGTTGCAAGTGTTTCGTGTATTTATGGCTTAGGCGATCCTGAGTTATATTTTAGTATGATTTTGCATTTATCGCGTGGCGAGCGAGTAAGCCAGCGGGACATTATTCGTCAATTAACTGATATGCAATATAAACGCAATGATGTTGAATTATTGCGCGCAACCTACCGTGTGAGGGGTGATGTTATTGATATTTTCCCCGCTGAGTCGGATCAGGACGCACTCCGCGTTGAATTATTTGATGATGAAATTGAGCGGTTATCGCTGTTCGATCCTTTAACGGGTGAAATTGTTCAGCGTATTCCACGTTATACCATTTTCCCTATCTCGCATTACGTCACACCTCGCGAAACTATTCTTGAAGCGATTGAAAAAATTAAAGCGGAATTAGCTGTTCGATTGGAACAATTACGCTCACTGAATAAATTGGTGGAAGCTCAGCGTCTGGAAGAACGCACAAAATTTGATATAGAAATGATGCGTGAAATTGGTTATTGCTCGGGCATTGAAAATTATTCACGTTATTTGTCAGGACGAGGAGATGGTGAAGCGCCGCCCACGTTGTTTGATTATTTGCCCGATAATGCGCTTTTGTTTATTGATGAGTCGCACGTTACGGTTCCCCAATTAGGCGCGATGTATAAAGGTGATCGTTCACGTAAAGAAACATTGGTTGAATATGGTTTTAGATTGCCATCGGCACTTGACAACCGCCCCATGCGATTTGAAGAATTTGAAGCAAAAGCACCGCAGACGATATATATTTCAGCGACGCCAGCACATTATGAAATTGAGCGTTCCGGCGCCGTGATAGAGCAAGTTGTCCGGCCAACCGGCTTGCTTGACCCGATCATTGAAGTGAGGCCGGCACTGACCCAGGTGGATGATTTATTGTCTGAAATTAATAAGCGTGTAAAGCTGGAAGAGCGTGTTTTAGTGACGACGCTGACAAAAAGAATGTCCGAAGATTTGACTGATTACCTGATGGATCATGGAGTGAAAGTCCGTTATTTACATTCTGATATTGAAACGGTGGAACGGGTAGAAATTATTCGTGATCTTCGATTAGGGGTGTTTGATGTGCTCATTGGTATCAACTTATTGCGTGAAGGCTTGGATATTCCGGAAGTCTCACTTGTTGCTATTTTAGATGCGGATAAAGAAGGGTTTTTAAGGTCGGAAGTCTCCATGATTCAAACGATTGGGCGCGCAGCTAGAAATGTAAAAGGCATGGCTATTTTATATGCAGATAAAATAACCGGGTCAATGCAGAAAGCCATGGATGAAACAAATCGTCGTCGCACGACACAACAGAAATTTAATGAAGATAATGGTTTAACACCCAAGGGTATCGTTAAGAAAGTCACCGATATTATGGAAGGCTCAAAGCGCTCGCAACGGAGTGCGATGAAGAAAGTGGCTGAAGAAGCATCGAAATATCAGGCATTAACGCCGACACAGATGGCAAAGAAAATTACCCAGTTAGAAACAAAAATGTATCAACACGCCAAAGATTTGGAGTTTGAAGAGGCAGCAAAAGTTCGAGATGAGGTCAATAATCTACGCGATCAGCTGGGTTTAAAAGCTTGAATTAACAATTAAAAGTCACCGGTTACTTCACTATCTGGATAATATTAAGTACAATATCCGGCTTTTAGATAATTGACTGCAGGCGCGTAGCTCAGTTGGTTAGAGCGCATCCTTGACATGGATGAGGTCGGTGGTTCGAATCCACTCGTGCCTACCAATTGTCTAAAACCAAACGAATAATACTCTTCACTGCAACTACTATAGGTTCTAACGTGCCAGTTATTACACTACCCGATGGAAGCCAGCGCGAATTTTCGCAACCCGTCAGCGTTCTTGATGTGGCTGCTGATATAGGCACTGGGCTGGCTAAGGCTACTTTAGCGGGAAAAGTTAATGATGTTTTAGTGGATAGCGCGTTTGTTATCGAAAACGACGCTTCATTAGCCATTGTCACGGCAAGAGATGAAGAGGGTATTGACACTATTCGTCATTCCACGGCGCATTTGCTAGCACAAGCCGTTAAAGAGTTGTTTCCAACAGCCCAAGTGACCATTGGGCCGGTTATTGACAATGGTTTTTTCTATGACTTTGCGTTTGAGCGCTCATTCACGCCGGATGATCTCGAAAAAATCGAAAATAAAATGTCAGCGTTGGCTGAGCAGGCGATTCCTGTAGAACGTTTTGAATTGTCACGTGATGAGGCGGTTGCTTTTTTCAGAGAGAAAGGTGAAGAATATAAGGCGCAAATTATAGAAGACATTCCAAAAGATGAGGTGTTGTCTTTGTATAAGCAAGGTGACTTCACAGATTTGTGCAGAGGCCCCCATGTGCCTAACACAGCTTTTTTAAAAGCCTTTAAACTTACAAAGCTAGCAGGTGCATACTGGCGAGGTGACTCAAACAATGAAATGCTTCAGCGCGTATATGGTACAGCTTGGGGCGATAAAAAAGCGCTAAAAAAATACCTGCACCGTATTGAAGAAGCTGAAAAGCGTGATCACCGTAAAATTTCTAAAAACCTAGACCTTTTTCATATTCAAGAAGAAGCGCCTGGTATGGTTTTTTGGCATGATGCTGGTTTAAGTATTTACCGAACGATTGAGCAGTACATTAGAACAAAACTTCAAGAACATAATTATGTTGAAGTAAGAACCCCTCAGCTGGTGGATAAAACGTTGTGGGAAAAATCAGGTCATTGGGAAAAGTTCCGTGATGATATGTTCACTGTTGACTCTGATAATCATGAATATGCGGTTAAGCCAATGAATTGCCCGTGTCATGTGCAAATCTATAATCAAGGCATCAAGAGTTATCGAGATTTACCTCTCCGTATGGCAGAGTTTGGATCATGTCATCGTAATGAACCCTCCGGAACATTACACGGTTTAATGCGTTTGCGAAACTTCATTCAAGATGATGCGCATATTTTTTGCACAGAAGATCAAGTTCAAGCAGAAGTGTCTGCTTTTATTGATTTGCTTTTTAGTGTGTATGCGGATTTTGGTTTCACCGATATTATTATCAAGCTATCGACGCGCCCTGAAAAACGCGTAGGAAGTGATGCTGTTTGGGATCGATCTGAAAAAGCACTCGAGGATGCATTGAATGCAAAAAATTTAGACTGGGAATTGCAACCAGGGGAAGGCGCTTTTTACGGGCCAAAAATTGAATTCTCACTGAAAGATTGCCTGGAGCGTGTCTGGCAATGCGGAACAATGCAAGTGGATTTTTCCATGCCAAACCGGTTGGATGCACAATTTATTGCTGAAGATGGCTCGAGACAGTCCCCGGTCATGCTTCACCGAGCAATTTTAGGGTCATTGGAAAGATTTATTGGCATTTTGATTGAAGAATATGCGGGTAAATTTCCAGTATGGTTAGCACCAACTCAAGTTGTTTTAATGTCAATTACGGATAAAAATGACGAATATGCGTCTTCAATTGCAAAAATCCTTCAAAAACAAGGCATCAGAGTTAAAATAGACTTGAGAAATGAGAAGATCGGCTTTAAAATTCGCGAGCACACTTTAAAGCGTATTCCATATCTTGTCGTCATTGGTGATAAAGAAATGGAAAATAACGAATTGGCAGTACGTTCGTTAAGTGGAAAAAACATGGGTAACTTCACTCCTGATGACTTTGCTTCGTTGGTAACAAAAAATGTTACTGAGCGTCATGCATTGGAATCTTAAGTTTTTATACAAGACAGCTTTATATATCCAGCTAGATTAAAGAAAAAAAAGTCTTAAGTTTAGCGTTAAATATTTTCGGAGATTGTTAAGATCGCAACAAAAAAAGTAAGAATAAACGAAGAGATTACGATTCCAAGTGTAAGGCTTATCGACCAAGATGGCGAGAAAGTAGGGATTGTCCCATTAGAACAAGCATTGAGCTTGGCATCCGAGGCCGATTTAGATTTAGTTGAAGTGTCGCCAACAGCTAAACCGCCTGTTTGTAAAATAATGGATTACGGTAAGTATAAGTTTGAAGCCAATAAAAAATTGCAGGCTTCAAAAAAGAAGCAAAAAAATGTTCAGGTAAAAGAAATAAAATTTAGACCCGGGACAGATATTGGAGATTACAACGTTAAACTGCGTAATCTGCGTTCATTTTTAGAGAACGGTGATAAAACCAAGATTACAGTCAGGTTTCGTGGTCGAGAAATGGCCCATAGAGAGTTGGGAATGGAGCTGTTGAACCGTGTAGAAAAAGATTTAGAAGAATTAGCAATGGTTGAACAACGGCCAAAGTTTGAAGGCCGCCAGATGGTGATGGTGATGGCGCCGAAAAAAAATTAATTAACGGAGTACAGAAATGCCTAAGATGAAGTCAAACAGCGGAGCATCAAAACGCTTTAAAAAAACAGGGACAGGTGCCTTTAAATGTAAGCAAGCTCATTTGCGCCACATTTTGACAAAAAAAACGACTAAACGTAAACGTCAACTACGTAAAGCCTCATTGATTCACGCTTCAGATATGAAAAGCGTGACACGTATGTTGCCTTACAGTTAATTTTAAGATTTTCGAGGACTAAAAATGCCAAGAGTAAAACGTGGTGTTGTTGCAAGAGCAAGGCACAAAAAAGTATTAAAGCAAGCAAAAGGCTATTACGGAGCACGTAGCCGGATCTATCGAGTTGCTAAACAAGCTGTTATTAAAGCGGGTCAATACGCATACCGAGATCGTCGTCAAAGAAAGCGCCAATTTCGTGCCTTATGGATTGCGCGAATTAATGCCGGTGCCCGTAGTAATGGGCTGTCATACAGTCGCTTTATGAATGGCCTTAAAAAAGCATCGATCGGTTTAGATAGAAAAGTACTCGCTGATCTTGCGGTGTTTGATAAAGATGCGTTTTCGCAACTGGTAGCGACTGCGAAATCAAGTTTGTAGAATCAACAGTGGCTGGGTAATTCGCGTTACTCGTGTACTTGCCAAGGCAATTACAAAGCTGATAGTTAGTCGTGAGGGAAAGGTCTATTGGCCTTTCCCTTATTTGTTTGGATTAAATATAAAAATAGCAACGTGGAAAATTCATTAGAAAATATCGTAAAGCAGGCAGAAAAAGAATTATCAGAAGCGAATTCATTGGCTGTTGTCGAAGAAATTCGAGTGGCCTGTCTTGGGAAAAAAGGGGTTTTTACGCGCCAAATGAAAACCCTTGGTCAACTTTCTCCTGAAGAACGCCCAAAGGCAGGGGCTATCATCAATGAGGCCAAACAATCATTTCAGACGCTATTAGAGGCGCGTAAAAAAGAGCTGGAGAATGAACTGTTGGCTAAACGGTTAACAGAAGAAGCCATTGATGTAACTTTACCTGGCCGTGGACAACTCATAGGTGGTGTACACCCGGTTACAAGAACAATGCGCCGTATAGAGCAAATTTTTAACCGGATAGGCTTTGATGTTGCTACGGGGCCAGAAATTGAAGATGATTTTCATAATTTTGAAGCATTAAATATTCCGTCTCATCATCCTGCACGCGCTATGCATGATACGTTTTATTTTGATGAGCATACGTTGCTAAGAACGCATACCTCGCCAGTGCAAATCCGAGTCATGGAGAATCAGTCACCACCTCTTAAAGTAATTGCTCCGGGTCGTGTGTACCGTTGTGACTCAGATATTACGCATACCCCTATGTTTCATCAGGTCGAGGGCTTTGTTGTTGATAAACAGATTAATTTTGCTGATTTAAAGGGCGTGATCAGTGAATTCCTGAAAGCTTTTTTTGAAAAGGATGTAAAGGTTCGTTTTAGACCCTCTTATTTTCCATTTACAGAACCTTCAGCAGAAGTTGATATTGAATGTGTGATGTGTGAAGGCAAAGGTTGTCGAGTGTGTGGTCACACGGGCTGGTTGGAAGTCTTGGGCTGTGGAATGATTCACCCTGAAGTGTTTCGTCATATTAATATTGATTCTGATGAGTTTACGGGGTTTGCTTTCGGTATGGGGGTTGAGCGGCTCACAATGCTTCTTTATAAAATCAATGACTTGCGGTTATTTTTTGAAAATGATCTTAAGTTTTTAAAACAATTTAATTAAGCTAAATAAGGACTCATCAATGTTAGTAAATGAAGCATGGCTTAAGGAATTTGTAGATTATTCAATTCCAACACATCAATTAACTGATAAATTGACAATGGCTGGTTTGGAAGTAGATTCAGTCACAACCGCCGCTGCTGACTTCACGGGAGTGCTCGTCGGTGAAGTGCTTTCAGTTGAGCCACACCCAAATGCAGATAAGCTGCGCCTTTGTAAGGTGTCTATTGGCGATGTTGAGCCATTGGATATAGTGTGTGGTGCCAGTAACGTAAGAACAGGTTTGCGCGTGCCGGTCGCAACAATTGGCGCTGTTTTACCCAGTAACTTTAAGATAAAGCCTTCGAAACTACGTGGCGAATCCTCGAATGGAATGCTGTGCTCTGAACAAGAGTTAGGGCTTGCCGAGGCTGCTGACGGTTTAATGGAATTGCCAAATGATGCGCCGGTAGGGGCAGATATTCGAGATTACCTTCAGCTTGACGATATGATTATTGAAGTTGATTTAACGCCCAATCGTGCTGATTGTTTAAGTATAGAAGGCGTTGCTCGTGAAATTGCTTGTTTTTCTGAACAACCTTTCCATGCCAAACAAACGTCACAAATTGAGGTGACGATTGATGAGAAGCAGACAGTATACGTTGAAGCCGCTGAAGACTGCCCTCGTTATTTAGGCAGAGTGATTAAAGGTCTAGACCGAACCGCCTCTACACCGATATGGATGCAGGAAAAATTGAGACGCTGTGGTCAACGCAGCTTAGGCCCTCTTGTCGATGTAACAAATTATGTTTTATTAGAGTTGGGCCAACCACTTCATGCGTTTGACCTTAATCAAATCAAGGGCGACGTAAAGGTCAGGCGTGCAAAAAATAACGAGTCATTAATCTTGTTGAATGAGCAGGCGATTGAACTTGATGAGACTGTGTTGGTTATTGCCGATCAGGATAAAGCATTAGCTCTTGCAGGTATTATGGGTGGAGAGGCGTCGGCTGTTCATGATGATACGACAGACATTTTTTTAGAGTGCGCGTTTTTCACCCCCACCGCCATTGCCGGAAAATCAAGACAATTTGGGTTACATACGGATTCATCACATCGTTTTGAACGAGGTGTTGATCCTGATCTTTGTTACCGCGCTTTAGATCGTGCGATTGAGCTATTAACCGATATTGCTGGTGGTCAGGTTGGCCCACTCACTGATGTCACGTCAGTTAAATCGTTGCCAACTAACAACCCAGTGAAATTTCGATTTGAAAGAATTCAACGTGTTTTAGGAATTAGCCTTGATGAGAACACAGTTGAATCCTGCTTTAAGAACCTTGGTATGCAGGTAGAAAAGTCCTCATCTGCGTGGTTTGTTACAGCGCCGAGCTACCGTTTTGATATAGCCATCGAGGCGGATTTGATAGAAGAAATAGCCCGCCTGTATGGCTATGATAATTTGCCGCAAAATAGCCTGAACGTCTCAGGGTCTTTGGCAAAGGTTGAGGAAAAAGTCCAGCCCTTGGATAGAATAAAGGATTTATTAGTCGATCTAGGATACCAAGAAGCGGTGACCTATAGCTTTGTTGAGCAAAAGGCACTGGATCTACTAACTCCTAATGATGAGGTTTATAGGTTACAAAACCCCATCTCTTCAGATATGTCGGTGATGCGAACAACCCTATGGGCAGGCTTACTGAAAGCCATGGATGCCAACATTAAACGTAATGAAGAGACAATTCGCTTCTTTGAAAGCGGCTTAACATTCACCGTTAAAGATGGGCAACTAGAACAACAACAAATGTTGTCATTATTAGCAACAGGGCAAGCCTATCCAGAACAATGGGGCGAGACAGCGCGAGAGATAGACTTTTACGATGTTAAAAATGACATAGAAGCCATTTTATCGTTAAATGGGGTGCTCTCAGACTATGAATTTAAACCGGCAAAGCACGACGCACTTCACCCTGGCCAAACGGCTGAACTGGTTAACAAAGAAGGTGAGCAAGTGGGTTTTATTGGGTTGCTTCACCCCGCTTTAGAAGGTGAATTTGATATAAAAAAACCGGTTTATTTAGTGGAATTAAAACAATCACTAATACAAATAAAAGACATACCTGAATATCAGGGAATATCAAAATATCCGTCAGTTAGACGTGATCTTGCCCTCATTTTGGATGAAAAATCACATGTAAATGAAATTGTTGACTATATTAGTAAGCAATACAGCCTTGTGAACGAGGTTATTGTGTTTGATATTTATCAAGGCAAAGGGGTAGAAAGTGGTAGAAAAAGTGTTGCCTTAGGCTTGATTTTACAGGATAAATCTAAGACACTAGTTGAACAAGACGTTGAGCAGTTGATTGAAGATTTGCTTAATAAACTTGACAATTTATTTAACGCTCGGCTAAGAGAATAAAAAGATGTCACTAACAAAAGCTGATTTAACAGAGCAATTATTCGATGAACTCGGCCTCAATAAACGAGAAGCAAAAGAGATCGTTGAACAAATGTTTGAAGCAATAAAAGAGTCACTTGAAAAAGGTGAACAGGTGAAAATATCAGGGTTTGGTAACTTTGAATTAAAAGACAAAGAAGCAAGACCAGGGCGTAATCCAAAAACTGGTGAGGATGTCTCCATTTCAGCGAGAAGGGTCGTGACACTTAGAGCAGGCCAAAAATTAAAAGATAGAGTAGAAGCCTATGCTGGAAGCCAGCCATAATAAAGAATTGCCAGCAATTCCGGCAAAACGCTATTTCACTATTGGTGAAGTGAGTGAGTTATGTTCTGTCAAACCGCATGTGTTAAGGTATTGGGAGCAAGAGTTTACCCAGCTAGAGCCCGTTAAACGCCGAGGAAACAGGCGTTACTACCAACGTCAGGATGTTGTGTTAATAAGGCAAATACGTGGTTTGCTTTATGATGATGGGTATACCATTGGTGGCGCTCGTTCACATTTATCGGGCGAAGCTACGCAGAAAGACACATCACAAACAAAAATTGAAATTCAGCAAATTAGAGCTGAGTTAGAAGAAATTTTAGAAATCTTAAAATAAACTCATCATATTATTATCGGGGCGTAGCGCAGCCTGGTAGCGCACCAGTATGGGGTACTGGTGGTCGGAGGTTCAAATCCTCTCGCCCCGACCAAATGAGTTATTCCCCCGGCCTTCAGGCTTTAATTGCTTCGGTTCTTTTTTGTATTATGGCAGTGGATAAACGCCAAACCAAGTAGAGTGGTAATACAGGCTGGCAATAAATAGACCTAAACCGATCAGTGCGCCCCATAGATTAAGTTCATTTAGTTTGAGTGTATTCCGTCCGGCAATAATGGCTGCAAAAGGGATATATGAAGTTTGGGCGGTGAAGTGATTCCATGATTTACCATAACGAGCACGGTACTTTCGATCTAGATTCATGGGGGCAACAAGGCCTTCGAATGCGATGGTGCCAAATAACAGATGCGAAGCCCAGTCACCATTAACGATAAAATGAGCTAAACCCCATAAGCCAAGGCCGATGAGTCCAGCATGTCGAGTTATGCGTACGATACCCCGTGGGGTGACTTGATCCGGCGGAACAAGCCCCATTAGGGTAGGGTTTTTGTCAAAGATACTCATGGAGAGTAGCAAGAATGAAATAAACATCAGAACAAGGCTGACCGGCTTAAGGTTCTCTGCAGTTCCCCATGTAGGGATGTAGGGGGCTGTTGAGAAAGCCAAGGCCATCCACGTTAATGAAGCAAAAATAATGAGGGAAAATAAAACCTTAAATAAGGTTTCATCAACATACTTTACGATATAACCACGTAGAGGACTGCCAGACACAATCCAGTGCATTCCAAGGAATAAAAGGCAGGCAGCGATGAGTGAGTTCATTGAGAGGTTCTCCAGTTAGTATTCATTGCAGGCACCCTGTGATGCTGCCCGGTATTTTTTTAAAAGACATCTTAGGCAGATTTTGGCTCCCTGCTTTTTTAAATCATAGGCCGTTTTATTTTCTTTTTACATGTTTTAGATCAATCTTCGGGGAATAATTCAAGGGTCAGCCGCCCTGCTAAGAGACTACTCATTTTATATTGAGATTCTTTGAGTCAATTTAGTTGCACACGAAATTATGCACCAATTTATAACAGTTAATGCCTGCAGCGCACCGGAATAATGCAGAAGGGCCGTGATGATGATCGTTCTTTTTAATAATATAAATTATTGGCTTACATATCAGTACGTTAGTTTTATAAAAAAGATTGGCATACAAAGTGCTTTGGCAGCCTTAATAAGATCAATTTCGTTGAAAAAAACAAGATGAGTGACAAAAAAAAATTAGTTGTTATTGGCAATGGCATGGTTGGGCATAAATTTCTCCAATCTATGGTGAACAATGAAGCGCTACAAGACTATGAGGTGACGACGTTTTGTGAGGAGACGCGACTTGCCTACGATCGTGTTCAATTGTCATCGTATTTTAGTGGTCAATCTGAAGAGGATTTATCTTTAGTAGAACCCGGTTTTTTTGAGAAAAATAATATCACTGTTCATGTGGGTGATCGCGCCTCCAGCATTGACCGCGAAGCAAAAAAGGTTCTTTCGAATAATGGGCAGAGCATTCCTTACGACAAGCTGGTTTTAGCAACAGGCTCTTTTCCGTTCGTTCCGCCCATACCCGGTCATGAGCGAGAGAATTGTTTTGTGTATCGAACAATTGATGACCTGATTGATATAAAAAAAGCGGGCGAAAAATCAAAAGTTGGCGTGGTTATCGGTGGAGGCTTGCTTGGTTTAGAAGCAGCTAAAGCCTTAAAAGACCTTGGATTAAAAACGCATGTGGTTGAATTTGCACCCCGCTTAATGGCAGTTCAAATTGATGATGGAGCGGGTGAGGTCCTTCGTAAGAAAATTGAAGATTTGGGAGTCAGTGTTCATACGCAAAAAAATACACAAGCGATTGTTGATGGTGAGCAATGTCTTCACCGTATGAACTTTGCTGATGGTACGTTCATTGAAACAGATGTGATTTTATTTTCTGCAGGCATTCGACCACGAGATGATATCGCTCGTGATTGCGGTTTAACACTCGGCGAACGCGGTGGTGTGGTCATTAATGACCATTGCCAAACATCCGATGAAGACATTTATGCGATTGGTGAGTGTGCTCTATGGGATGGAAAAATATTTGGTTTAGTGGCACCGGGCTATCAAATGGCGCAAGTTGTTGCTGACCAATTGTCGGCAAAAGAAAACAGCTTTACCGGTGCAGATATGAGTACGAAGTTGAAACTAATGGGCGTTGATGTTGCGAGTATCGGTGATGCACATGCCGTGACAGAAAATTCAAAAGTTTATACGTACGTTAACGGCTCTGACGAAGTCTACAAAAAAATAGTTGTCAGTGAAGATAAAAAACATTTGCTAGGGGCTGTGCTGATCGGCGATGCGGTAGATTACGGTAATCTGCTTCAAATGAAACTCAACGATATTGCCCTGCCCGAGCACCCTGATTCGTTAATTTTGCCACAACGTGATGGCTCAGGTTCAACTGGGCTTGGTGTTGAAGCCTTACCAGATACGGCGCAAATCTGTTCTTGTTATGACGTTTCAAAAGGGGCGCTTTGCCAAGCTGTAGCGGACGGTGCCACAACAATGGCAGCGCTCAAAGAATGCACAAGTGCAACAACAGGTTGTGGTGGCTGTACAGCGTTGGTAGGGCAAGTGTTAAATAAAGAACTAGAAAAACTGGGCATGGATGTAAACACTGATTTGTGTGAACATTTTGCTTATACACGCCAAGATTTATACAACCTCATTCGTGTTAATGAGATTAAAACGTTTGATGAAATGTTGGAAAAGTACGGCAAAGGGTATGGTTGCGATCTCTGTAAGCCCGCTATTGGCTCTATTTTGGCTTCTTGTTGGAATGATTATGTGCTGGAAAAACCACATGTTGGCTTGCAAGACACGAATGACCGTTTTCTTGCGAACATTCAAAAAAATGGCACCTATTCGGTCGTTCCTCGTATTCCAGGTGGAGAAATTACACCCGAAAAGTTAATTGCCATAGGTGAGGTGGCGAAAAAACATCAGCTTTATACCAAAATTACAGGCGGTCAGCGGGTTGATTTGTTTGGCGCGAAAAAAGAGATGTTACCCGTTATTTGGAAAGAATTGATTGATGCGGGTTTTGAGACAGGCCATGCGTATGGAAAGGCGTTGAGGACGGTTAAATCCTGTGTCGGCAGCACATGGTGCCGTTACGGTGTGGATGACAGTGTCACGGCGGCCATTAATTTAGAAAACCGTTATAAAGGATTGCGAGCGCCACATAAAATTAAATTTGCTGTTTCTGGTTGTACTCGAGAGTGTGCAGAAGCACAAAGTAAAGATGTCGGCGTTATTGCTACTGAAAATGGCTGGAATTTATACCTTTGTGGTAATGGTGGCATGAAACCAAGGCATGCCGATTTATTTGCGACAGATCTTGACTATGAAACATTGGTTAAATACATCGACCGCTTCTTGATGTTTTATGTAAAAACAGCAGACCGTTTACAACGAACATCAACCTGGATGATGAATTTAGAAGGCGGTGTTGATTATTTAAGAGACGTGGTGATTGATGATTCTCTGGGTTTGGCAGACACCTTTGAAAAAGAAATGCAAACCGTTGTTGATAACTATCAATGTGAATGGAAAACAACCGTTGAAAACGAAGAGAGATCAAAGTCGTTTAAGGCGTTTGTCAATTCAGATAAAGGGGATAGTCAAATTGTTTTTGTTCCTGAACGAGGTCAATTACGTCCAGCCAATAAAGAAGAAATTTTAGCAAAACTTAATTAGGTCATAACAAACAGATGAAGACACAAATGGTAAATGAGCTGAGCGGCGAGGTCGATGTTTGTGCCCTTACAGATATTATTGAAGATGCTGGCACTGCAGCCCTCGTTAATGATATGCAGATTGCGTTGTTTTATATAAAAAAACTGGATCAGGTTTTGGCAATCAGCAACTACGATCCTTTTAGCGAGGCGAATGTCCTATCAAGAGGCATTATAGGGAGCCTTGGAGAACAGCTCGTCGTGGCATCCCCCATCTATAAACAACATTTCAACCTGGTCACAGGGCAATGTGTAGAGGATGAGAAGGTCTCTATTGCAGTGTATCCAACGAAAATAGTACAGGGCCGAGTCGTTGTTATGGATCCTTGCGCGTAGCGTCGACCCGGTGTTAGTGAGCAAAAAAAAATTGATGATCAATTAAGTGAGAGATCGGTATGCTATTTGGGCGTGACAAGAAAAATGCGATCAAAATGGTCGATAAAAAAAATGAAAAGTGGACTTATGCGACTTGTGGCTACTGTTCAGTGGGCTGCTCAATTGAGATTGGAACAGATGCAGAAGGCAAAGTGGTTGGCTCAAGAGGTGTTGGTGGTGCAGATGTTAATCGGGGTAAATTGTGCGTAAAAGGGATTTTTGAGCACGAATTATTTTCATCATCAGGCCGTGGGGATAAACCTTTAATACGTCAATCAATTCACGAAGGATATTCCGAAATCACCTGGGATGAAGCGGCTAGTACCATGGTGGGTGAAATCAGGCGGATTCAAGAAACCCACGGCAGAGATTCATTTGCAGTTGTATCAACAGGCCAATTATTAACAGAAGAGTTTTACACCTTAGGCAAGCTAACACGGGGTGTGATTGGAACAAATAATTACGACGGCAATACAACGCTTTGTATGGCATCCGCCGTATCGGGCTATAAAAGATCATTTGGTTCGGATGGCCCCCCGGGGTGTTATGAAGACTTTGAGCATACGGAATGCCTCATGGCCTGGGGATCTAATCTACCGGAACAGCATCCTATTATTTATTGGCGTTTACAAGAAGCACGGGAACAACGCGATTTCCCTCTGATTGTTGTCGATCCACGCGTGACGATGTTGGCGCAAAAGGCAGACATACACTTAGCGATAACACCCGGTACAGATGTTGTCCTTCAAAATGCCCTGATGTACGTGATTTTGAATGAAGGGTTAGAAGATAGAGAATATATTGACGCCAATACTGTTGGTCTAGAACAGTTAGAAATGGAAGTGCAGAAGTATGATCCAACAACTGCATCGGCTATTTGTGGTATTGATGAAGACACGATAAGAAATGTGGCGCGACTCTATGCCAAGGCTGATTCGGCAATGAGTATTTGGACAATGGGTATTAATCAAAGTACACATGGCTCCGATGGTGTAGTCGGTATTAATAATCTAAATTTAATAACGGGCAATATTGGTAAAGAAGGGGGAACAAGCTTATCGATTACCGGGCAATGCAATGCCATGGGAACCCGTGAATGGTCTTCTTGTTCCGGATTACCGGGTTACCGTGCACTTGAAAACGCAAAGGACCGTGAAGAAATCGGCAAATTTTGGAATGTAGACCCTGAGTTTTTCCCAAAAAAACGAGGATTAGCGCAAACTGATATTTTTCCAGCCATCGAAACGGGGCAAATAAAAGGGTTATGGCTTATTGCTACGAATCCAATGACGTCGATGCCAAACACAGAACGGACTCGTAAAATACTTGAAAAGCTGGATTTTCTTGTGGTGCAAGACAGTTATGCCGATGTAGAAACAACGCAATACGCACATCTGTATCTTCCTGCGGCCACATGGGCGGAAAAAGAAGGGGTATTTACCAACACAGAGCGACGAGTCAATATTGTTCGCAAAGCAGCCGATGCGCCTGGCGATTCAAAGTCCGATTTTGATATTTTTAATTTAATCGCAAAGCATTTTGCCGGAAGTGAAAAAATGAATTTCCCAGATAAACCAGCAGAGGCTTTTGAAGAAATGAAAGTGTTATCCAAAGGCCGTTTGGTTGATATTTCAGGAATGAACCATGATTTGATAGAACAAAAGCGAGGTATTCAATGGCCTTATACAGAAGAACAAGCGGTTAATGGCGAAGAGCCACCCAAAGGAGGCAAACGTTTGTATACGGAAAATGGTACCTTTCGTCATGCAGATGGAATGGCAAAATTAATCCCGCTTCCCTTTATAGATAATAATGAAGTTCCGGATGAAAAATACCCTTTTTGGCTCAATACCGGCCGCTTAGTTGAGCATTTTCATACGCGTACGAAAACAGGTAAATTGGGTAATACAAACAAATATAGCCCTATCCCTTTCATGGAAATTAACCCAGATGCTGCCCGTGAGATGGGCATCACTCAAGGTGAATATGTTCGCTGCGTTTCTCGTCGTGGCGATGCAGTGGTGATGGCCATGTTAACGCAACGCGTGCCTCGAAATATGGTGTTTATTCCATTCCATTTCTTTGATTGTGTTAATCGATTGACACTGGGTTTGCTAGACCCACATTCACGTCAGCCAGCCTATAAGCAGTCTGCTATTCGAATAGAGGTTTTAGCTAATCAGCAAGAGGCTGCACAATTAAGTAAAGAAATGCGTAATTTTTAATGGGTACCTAAGTTATGTTTAATGTGAGAAGTGATGAACCAAAATATGCTTTTTTGTGGGATAAAGAGACAAAGGAGACGAATCGGTACGGTAAACCCATCGACTTGGCGAAAGAGGGTGATGAGTTACACGGCGTTAGTCTCAACATTAATGGTGATTGCAGTATAGGAGACAACCCCAACCGTTATAAACAACATGGTTTTTACTTTAATGCCGATAATTGCATCGGATGTCATGCATGTGAAGCCGCTTGCAGTGAAAAAAATGATAACCCAGCGCATATCGCATTCCGGTCAGTTGGTTTTGTAGAAGGTGGAAGCTACCCAGCGTACCAACGGTTAAATATTTCAATGGCTTGTAACCATTGTGATGATCCAGTTTGCCTAAAAGGTTGCCCGACACGTGCTTACACTAAATATGTAGAATACGGTGCCGTGCTTCAAGACCCTGATATTTGTTTCGGGTGTGGTTACTGCACATGGGTGTGTCCTTATAACGCGCCGCAGCTTGACCCTGTTAAGGGCCAGGTGAGTAAATGTAATATGTGTGTTGATCGTTTGGAAGTGGGCTTGAAACCCGCTTGTGTTTCGGCTTGTTTGGGAAATGCTTTGGATTTTGGCGTTATTGAAAATGTGCCTGAAAATCGTGAACAGAGTAAAACAGAGATACCCGGCTTTCCCCGTACCGATATAACAAACCCGAATATCCGCTTCCAGCAAACACGGCAAAATAAACGTGATATGACGCGTACCGATTCAATGCCGCTTAAATACCATAAAGATGAAAAAGTGGGGCTTTATAAGTCAGCCTTAGACCCTAAAAAAGGTCAGAAAAAGGAATGGAACTGGGCTAAATTGTTGTTAAGTCATGAAAGTTCTCATGTTGCTTTTACACTGGTAACACAAGCAGCGGTTGGTGGCTTTTTATTGCTTGTACTAGGCAATTTGTTTGGTATTAATGCGTTTAAAACCATTAGTTCATCAACTAACCTAACACCGCTGTTAGTTGTGTTCTCAGTCATCATGTCATTTGGTTTATACAAACTGAATATGCATTTGGGTAAACCTCATCGCTTCTATCGTGGATTTTATAACTTAAGACATTCTCCCGTTAGCCGTGAAATCGCGGGTGTTAGTTTGTTTTTTGCTAGCCTGTTAGGGTTTACTTTTTTCCATAGCATGGATTTTAATTTCCTCGCCAACGTTTGTGCGGTGCTGGGGGTGATGAGTGGCCCCATTGGCTTGTACTACATGTATAAACTTTATCGTATTAAGGCTCGCCCTTATTGGGATCACTGGCAAACAGCCACCAGCTTGATAGGGACCTGCTTAAGCTTTAGTGCATTAATTATTGCGCTATTTTTATTGGTGGTGGCAGAGCCGTCTGTCACGGTATTCAAAACGCTGGCCACTGTGGTACTGGCAGGCTTAGTGATTGACACGGTAGGGCACCTGTTTCATGCCCGTTACCTACAGACAGGGGAAGGTGAAGCTCAGGCGTCCTGGTATGAACAGACGACAACGTTTGCATGGCCTTTTTATATTAGCCAAGGGCTTTTAGTGGTTGCTATTATAGCGGCTTTTCTCAATATATTGGATCCAAGTGTCTTTACTTGGGTCGTACTTTTATTGGCTTATTTAGGGTCCGCGGTGATCAAGCGATCGCTATTCTTTGCCTTAGTTATTCCCACTACAATGCCCGGCGCTTTTTTCTGGAAAAATCAAGGATTCCAAGAGCATGCTAAAGAAACTGGCTTAGCAAAAATGCCGCAAGTGGGTGTTGAATACGAAGCCCATCGAGTCTTTAACGTGAGCGAGCTTATTAAAACAATAAAGGAAACGTCCTTAAAAGACGCCCAAACGCAGTTGAAGTCAATTTTTATTTGGAAAAATACCTAAATGAAAATAAGGCTTCAACGCCTTCTCGAGACACTTAATCAAGGGTTAATAGAACGAGAAACGCCGTTAAAGTTGATTGTGTTATCGGCGCTTGCTGGTGAAAACAGCCTGCTGCTTGGTCCCCATGGTACTGCGAAAAGTGTCTTGGCAGAGCGATTGCATTGGGCTTTTAAAGAGGGTGATTATTTTGAGCGTTTATTAACGCGTTTTTCAGTTCCAGAAGAACTGTTTGGCCCCTTATCCATTAAGTCATTGGAAAATGATCAGTACCGGCGGTTGACTGAAAATTACCTCCCTTCATCCACCATCTCGTTCATTGACGAAATTTTTAAAGCGAACAGTGCCATTCTTAACGCGTTGCTCACCATATTAAATGAGCGCCAGTTTGATAATGGCGATAAGCGTTATACGATACCTCTCATATCAGTTGTTGCCGCAAGTAATGAATTACCCGATGAGGCCGGTTTGGCAGCTCTTTATGATCGTTTTTTATGTCGGTTTCAAGTTGACAGTGTTTCATCTGAACAATTTCATCACCTTTTAAGGTTAACGGATGAAGATTTTCAAGCACCTGATAAAGCGGACCAGCTGACGCTGGAAGAAGTACACCGCATTCAGCAAAAAATAACCGACATTACAATAACAGATGATGTGATGGATTTATTGCAGGCCTTCAGGCTGCATGCTGAAACGATTTCTTTGTATATATCTGATAGGCGTTGGCGTAAGGCTGTAAAGCTTTTAAAAGTGGCTGCTTTTACCAACGGAAGTGAATCGGTTGGTGTATGGGAGTGTTGGTTACTTCAACATTGTTTGTGGGATGAGCCAGAACAAAGGGAGATCATCGCCAATTGGTTTGAAACGCATTTAAGTTTGGGCAGCAGTGGATTTAATTTTGAGCGACTAGATAAATTAGTGTCGACTTGGGAAACGGTACTACATAAAGATTCAACAACAGAAGTGGCTGTATTAAATGAGAAAGGTCAACCCTTGTATCTGAATGCTCTTGGTGAGCAGACCGCTCAAGCCTCATTCATGCAACGCCGTGAGCGCAACGGCTTACCCTTGTATTTAGCTCCGCCGGGCCAAGCTGATAGACGCCTGGCTGATCAAGGTTACACTTATAAAGAGTTGTTAGAACAGTTTTTTGATGATCGTTATCAACAAACCCACATCAAGGGTAAATGGCGTCATATAGATGAATATGTCGCCGATCCGGATAATGTGCTGATCACCGAAGTGTTTAATTCGCCTTGTATGGAATTTAAACAACATGAACGCGGATTTATTGAAGGCCGAGTACGTGAGTTATCCCATTTAAAGCAGGATATTGAGCAATTTAAAGAAAAACTCATTGCTCAGCAATGCAATTTGCAGACAGATATCGGCGAACACCTTTGGTTAGACCCTGCTTTTATCATAACGGCAACTAATAGTTTGGAAAAATCGATAGAACAGGTGGAGAGTTTATTGAACCGGTTGAGTGGTTTATTAGATCGTTACAAAAGCTTACCCACAACGGATGAGTAAATTAACCAGGCTGATATGAAGGACTTGGGGTTAATTGAACAGCGTTACCAAGTTCTTGATCAATTGCCTGATTCACTGTACAGCATCGTTATTTCATTGCCGCATGGTGATTTATTAGAGCGAGTGAACGGCGTTTTACAATGGCGTGAAGCCTTACTTAAGGGTGATCTTCCCCGTCATGACGCGCTGTGTTGGCCAGAACATCGAATTAAAATAACGTTACTTAAAAGGCTGGAGGCAGTGAATATCGCCAGTTATTGCCGTGATCAAGAAGCGTTAACAGATCAAGTGTTGCTTGATATTTGTGAAGGGGTCGTCACCGCAGAAGAATATTTCAAAATAAAACCGGATGGCTTTATTGATAAATTAACTCAGCAGCAAACTAAGCGTGAACGGGAATCTGATTTTAAAAACCCGGATGATGGCGACGCGCAGGGCTCAAAGCAACAAGAACAACAAGAACAACAAGAACAACAAGAACAACAAGAACAACAAGAACAACAAGAACAACAAGAACAACAAG